>Ga0265797_10003677_pt1 | contig 24352 bp, 33 predicted proteins | sample P2T30metagenome_FD_192433 | JGI IMG/M metagenome (GOLD analysis project Ga0265797, IMG submission 192433) | Plant litter microbial communities from East Loma Ridge, Irvine, California - P2 T30 | ecosystem: Environmental > Terrestrial > Plant litter > Unclassified | place: USA: California... | reverse complement strand
ACACGCTCACACACACACACACACACACACACACACAAAAGCAGTAACAAACGCTCACGAGCAAGCAAAGGAAACAAGGAATTGTAGGGTTAAGCAAAACTTGCCGCACAGTGTGGAGATATGCCGAAATGAATGCCGATGGGTTGCACACGCGCAAAGTGCACGCGTTGTTTGGCGTGGAGGTAAGCGGTGGTGCGTGGTGGTGTGCGTGGGCTTGCCTTGCCTTTTGCTTTCTTTTTGCTCCCTCCGCTACTAAAGCTCGTTAGCTAAACCGGCCGAAAAGTAAGCGAAGAAAAAGAAAGCCACCGAAAAAGAAAAGAAAGGAAGAAGAAACAGCCTCCGCTGCTTTTAAACCACCAACGTTGCGGAAAGACGCGGACGGGACCCGGAGATGAATAACGGTGTGTATTTAGTAGTCTAGGGTTTTGGAAAAGAAAAGAAAAGAAAATAAAACGGGCCCACCAACCCACTCACACACAAACATGGTGAAGTGTGCTTTTGGCATTGTCTTGCATGGCAATTTGCATGTGTTGTTGTTGTTGCCGCCGTCGCCCTCTGCTAACTGTCCGCGTCATGTATTGAGCAAGGAGAGTATCTCCATCCCACCATCATCCCGCTTCAAACTAGACAAAACTGACAAAACTACATTTTTTAAACGCACTAACAAATCTTTGGCCCCCACCCGCCATCCCTTCCCCATGCCGCGGCTGCCACTTGCTCTTCTCCTCCAGGACATGTGTGCAGCCGCACCAGACCTGTTCCAGTCCCTTCAACGCGCGACTCAAGACCGACGACGATGACGACGACAACGACAAAACCCCCCACGTCCTCGGCTGGCCAGTGCGTTTTTTGGTCCCAGAAGGAGAAAGGAAAGCTCAGATGCAATAATCTGCCCATCGGAGCAGACGAGAAACGCAAATCATCCGCCTTTATTGTGTATGTGCGCGCGCAGCAGGCGCGGCACGCAGGCAAGCCCCCCCCCCTCGGGCCCTGGTCACTTTTTGCGCTGTTCCCATTGTCGATTGCGGTAGCAACTCGTGGTATATTTCCCGAAACCAGTGGACAATTGTTCGCTTCGCACGTTTCTCCTTCTCGTTCTCGCTTCGTCTTAATTTACCTACATCTCCAGAAGCGGACAGCCCTTTTCTTTTTTTTATTTCTTTTTTTTTGCCGTTGATGTCAACGGTGACTGGACTGGACTGGACATGGTATGGCAACACCACCACTCAACCCCCTACCTCCCCCCCACCCAAAAAAAAGTCTTCTTACTCTCAGAAAACACGGGAAAGGAGGGTACCAAATGTACCCTATGAATCCCTGGACATATACGGTACATATGCGCGACCCATGGGAGGATTGCGACTCAAACATGTTTGAGGTTGTGGTTCTGTTATTTCAATACACGTGGGTGTGTCTGCTGCGCGTCATGGATGTATATATATTTTATGCACATTTGCGTATTCGGCGTATTTTTTTTGGGTCTATCAAGGAGGGCCAAGTTAGTACAAGCTTGTGAGGCGCGGCTTACCTGGCTAGCTAGCCCTAGATACCAAAGGTGGGCAGATGACTCTAGAATTGTCAAAGCTTTTATCGCGTGCAAAGGCGGGGAAAAGGGTAAAGGGAAGGAAGCAGAAAAACAACCTGGGTCAAGTGTGCCGAACAAAGGCCAGGCATTGTATACAATCGACGTTTGGGGTCGGCGGCATCCATCATCCAGGGATGTTGATTCCAAAAATGAAAAAAAATAAAAGATCATCTTGGGGCTAGCCAAGTGTCATTGCTTTTCGAGATCTGCAATGCCGTCGGCAGCCCATCTCCCGAGCCAAAAAAGCCACATGTTCTCTTTTTGACAAAAATCTCGCCATGTTTGCGTGTCCATCCCTTCTCAAACGGTGTTGCAGTGCCATGCCGAGCCGGCCATGGACAGGTAAAAGCGGCAAGTACCATCTGTTTCCAAGCAAGGCCCATGTCGATCGTCAAAAATGTCAGTGCTGCTCGGCCGTGATAGCGCCGCAGCCAACTAGAGTCAAGGTAGGTCTAGAAAAGATTACTAGTGGTTTGAGGACACACAACATCGCATGTCGTACTGAGCATTAATAGCATTTCAAGCGTAAAACACCCCTTTCGTCACGCCGCTTCTCGGCAGGGGTAGGCAACTATATCGCAAAGCCACGTATAGGGTACAAAGTGTGCGTACGAAACCCGTTCATCCGTTTCAGACTTAGTTACTCCAACATGGAGACCACGCTCAGGCAAAAGATGGAAGCAAGGGTCAAACAAGAATACAAGTAAAAAAGCGTACAGATAGTGGCCCGCGCGAGCGGTTACAGTCTTCTTTTGACAAGGAGATAGAGTCGGGAAATAGTGGGGGTTGCTGCGCGCTGCCAAAGGGGGAAGGGGAGGGGGGAAAAGGAGGGGGTATAGTAGTTCGTCGAGTAATAAATGGGAATAGGGTGATGTATAATCCAAGCCAGTGAAGGAATAGTGAAGAAATAGAAAGCAACGCTAGTGATGCTGATGTGGAAAATGCAAGATATGCGACTAGGAAATCAAATCCAAATAGCAGCTCCAATGCGCAATGCGCACGCAATGCTAGCCGTGCGCCGTGTCCATAATTCCGGACACGTAGTACAATTCTGCCTCTCTGAAACCAAAGATGGAGGGGAGTCGTTCCACAGAAGAAGGTAGTCGTAAGCGTCTTGGGGTTGTAAGAGGAGCCACAGGGCGGTGCAACCGACTCGCTAATGGATTGTGTCGACGCTTTCGAGCTTGGAGGTTGAAAAGCTAGGCTCTGACACACGTCGCATGTCAGATGGAAGGCTCTCGGAACTGCGCTTGATTCGCAGCTTCTCCATCAGCTTGCCGATCGTGACATACTCCTGTGGCTCAATGTCAAGACCGGCGTTCTGCGACTGGAAGAAGGTCATGACGAGCTCCAAGGCGCGTGCAGCCTCTTCCTGGGATGGTGTGATCGGCGAGGAATCGGCGGATGAATCCTTGTCGTCCATGTGACCAGATGCGCTCGGGATGGGGGGAGGCTGCATCGAGTTTGGCGCCTGTGTGGGGGAGAGTGACATTCCTTCATCAATTGCGGGCAGTGAACCGGGCATGTCCGCCATGGGAGAGTCGAGTGCACCGCTGCTGACGTATTTTGGTGTAAGCGCATCCGATGAGCCTGGTGGCGACATGTATTGCTCGACACCCACGAGCATGGGAAAAGTTTGACTCCGCGGTCGCTGGAAGTTGCCGCTCCCTGGCTGCCCAGTGGCAGATTGACGGCCCATGAACGGGCTTGGACCGCATGCCGAGTCAGGCGTGAAGAAAGGGGAGGAGAGCGATGTAGGGCTTGTGGCACCGGCCGAGAAGGACGAGGGTGCTGTGTCGGTGAAAACGCTAGACAAGGAGGTACTGCTTTGTGAGTGGAACGGGCGACGGCGGTTCGTGTACTCGTATGTATCGGGGCTTTCGGTCTTGAGGTTCTCCTCACTCTTCTTGGTTTTCATGGTCGTAGTCCCAGGCGATACCCCACCGCCAGGCGAGGTGGGCGAGATGGCTCCCGGCGTATGCGCATTGGAAGGCGGGTTGGAAGTGCCCTCTGACTCTTCTGCTATGGAGCCTTTCCTCGACCTTGCTCCCATGAGATGGTTCTTTTGTTTGAACTTCTCCAACCAACTGGTGCTGTTGGCCTTGAGATGGCTGTCAGTGTTGCCGACCGTCTGGGCGAAGAAGCGTGCCTTGTCCCGGATAATGGCGTCTGATAGAGGCAGCCCCTGCCTCTGGTGGTTTCTGGCCCAGTTGGACAGGGCACGTTCAATGTCGGGGAACTTGCCTTTCGACCGTTTTATGGGTGATCGGCTGCCATCGTCTTGGTACAGATACTTTTCCTTCTGGCGCAACACTTTTGACACCGTGCTAGAATATCTGTCAGCAGGGCACAGGGCAAAGGTGGAGAGGGGTTAGTTGTGGCGGTACCTTCGCTCCACACCAAACATGGCTATAGTAATGTCAGTAAAAAAAGTCGAGTGCCAGCAGCGTACTTGGGGTCAAAGCTGGCGTACCTCCAATCTCCGTTTGCTTGACGGTAGGGTTGTCCTCGTGGTATTGGCACATGCGTCTCCGATCCGAGTCGGTGAGCGTCTTCCGTGGGGTTGATGAGGTGCGGGAGTGGGTGGAAGATGCTGATACTGGAGTTGCCGATGCTGGGGTGATGGGCGGTGGAGCAGAGGGGAACAGCGGAGCTTGATATGTCGACTGGCTCGTCAGCATGCTCGGCCACTGTGGCATCTGAGGCATGATCAGAGGCTGCAGCTGGGGATGGGTCGTCCTCGGGGTTGGGTGTGTTTGGTGCGGCGGATGCATGCCGGTGCCATAGAGGGGCTCCATGGGGAGTGGCGCAAAAGTGGTAAAGGCAGTGTAGTCTTGGACGGGAGAATGGTGGTGAGGGTTGTATCCACCGTCGCCGTGCCAGCCGGCATGGTGGTCCTCAAAGGGCTCCTGGTGATGGTGGTGTTCGTGATCCATTTGCAGCTGGCTCATGCTTGGTTGGGCGGTGACAGTGAAGTGGTGTATGGGCGCGGATGGTGTCTGGGGGCTGGCGCTTTCAAGACAGGCAGGGCAGGATGGCAGCAGGCATATGCACCTACGCCGTGGTGTTTGTATACCTGGGCGGCGTGGGTTTGGTCAGTGTGGGCGAGGGCATGCATGCATGCATGAGATGGACTTTGCGGTTCCTGAGGCGAAACAGCAACAAGGCAATGTACCACAGTAGCGGCCGCGGGGATAGCGCTGACAAAAGGCGCAGCGGATGGCCTCAGCGTAGCAGATGGGTATAAAAGCAGCGCGGCAAAGCAGTGGGCTCAGATGGAGAATTGAAACTGCAGGGAAAGCCTGGCGCGGCGGGCCTGCAGCGCGTACTTGAGGATGAGTCTGGGGACGCCGGTAGCAGGCCCTGGCTGTGCGATGCGGGCGGCGGCCTACTGCAGCTGGGCGGGAGAGGAGGCCTGTTTGTTTGGAGCGAGCCCAAGGTTGGTTGCCGGCAAGCCTGGCGGGCGTGTGTGCGTGCACCTGTGATCCTGGCAGCCTGGCGGTCCTGGCAGGCCCCCGGCACCCCGGCACCCCGGCCGCACCCCTGCCGGCCTGGCCAAGCGACAAGCAGCAACGCGACCGCCGACGTTGGGCTTAGCGCGGGTGGGTCGCCATCGGGGATGCGCCCCTAGGAAAACGCGGGCCAGAGTTGTGCGGCCGCCTGGCTAGCTCGCCAGTCTCGCCTGACTGACCGACCGACTGACTGACTGACTGACGGACTGACTGAGCCATGGATGGATGGACGCGGTCCGGGTGCGATCATCCATCCCATCAACGCCCTCCTCGCACCGCGCTGGGAACTGGAAGCGGCCGGCTAATCTGCGTGTCCCGAAGCAGCCATGGCCTGGGTGGGAGCGCCCATATTGCCCATATTGCCTTGTCTTGCCCTTCGCCTCGTGCGCCCTGCGCCCATCCCCAGGACATGATGCTGGCCGTTGCCGTGCACCTTGGTGCTACCAGCCTGTGGAAACGGATTCAATGCACGCTTGCTGCTCACTCAGGTACGCGAGGAGCTTGGTGGCAAACTCCCACTCCCACTGCCACTCCCACTGCCACTCCTCCCACTTCTCCCACCCCCGGGCGCGCGCGCGCGCCAGCACGTCAATCATCGCCCGCGCCTGTGCATAAAGGAGAGACAGAAAGTGTCGACGGCTGAAACGCTTTGGGAAAGCTGCAATCATCGCGCCCGTGGACGGATGAGCTCCACCATGTTTGCCAGTCCAGCCACTCAGGCCCCGGGAGTCATGATAATTTAGCGCCCGACTGACAGCTTGCCCGCTGAGTCGCCAGAAACACGCCCGCTCCCCCCTCCCCCCCTGCTGCATTTCTCCGACTCGACCGCTGCGCCCGTTGGCAGACCAATAACGAAAACCAGACACCAGAAAAATGGGCCAGGCAATGCTGATCTGATTCCATCATATTCCGAAGCAAATATGGAAAAAAGCAAGACCTGATGAATCCCGCTCCCGTTTCAATCCCACCCGCAGCCCCAGTACCACGACGACGTTGTTTGCCTCCAGACAACCGCCTCAAACCCACGCCTCCTCGGCACGCGAGCGAGACACCAGCTTATTGATAGCTCGCGGACAGTATCGGACCGCCACCACTCCCCTTGGCCATTTAGCGATTGGCAGTCCCAGCTATCGCGCCGCAAGCTGCCTGGTCCCACAACTCGTGTCGTCTCCAGGTCGTCTGCGGTGCTACTGAGGCGAGTCCCTTGGCCAATCCACGCCTCAACATCGGCTCCAGGCCTGGTCCTGCTCGTCATCCTTCCGCTGCCGTCTGGTACGGGGTATCGCAGCAAGACGGCTTCAGCCATCCAACTCCCTTTTCTCCACTCAGACTCACTCTAACTCACTCTAACTCGCCCTAACTCACCCTAATTCACCCGACCGCAAGACTGGATCCACCACGCCCATATCTCCTCACACTCGTCACAAGACTTCATTTAGCGTTTGACAATCGTGACTGGCCGATGCGTGAGCTCAACATGTCCATTAACAGTCCCAGTCCTGGCATGTACGTACCAATATCCTCGTCGGCAAGCTCATGTGAAAGGCCCACACGCTGGGGCTGATGCTTGCACGACTTGCCATAGACAATGGCATGCTTGAAATTGTCCACAATCGTCTTGTGGATGGAATTACACTAGTTTCCCGTTAGCGTATTGCCATGATTTCAAATGATAGACATACGAAGTCTTCAATGGTGCAGGCTGTTGATCGCAATACAACGGGCGCCGAGTAGTCCGGCATCTTGCCCTTGGGCTTGGTATAAACCCGCACCAGATTCAGCTTCTCCCACATCTGCTCAAGGAGCTCATCAATGTTCCACCCATGTTCCGAGCTGATCGGGCAAGCGTTCGGGATCCGATAGAGCAGGTCCAGTTCCTCGATACTGATGGCATCAATCTTGTTCAGCGCGTAAATGACGGGAATATAGCTTCTTCCCTTGGCTTCGATGACATCAATCAGATCATCAACGGTGGCGTCGCACCGAATCGCCACATCCGCGTTTGCCATTCGATATTCATTCAGCACCGCCTTGATCTCGCCGTGGTCGATGTGTGTGAGCGGGACGGTCGCAGTGATGTTGATGCCTCCCTTGTCCTTCTTCTTGAGGACAATGTTTGGTGGGCTCTTGTTGATCCTTATGCCGAAACCCTCCAGTTCGTTCTCAATAACACTCTTGTCCGTGAGGGGCTTGTTCACATCCAGCACAATGAAGATCAAATGGCATGTCTTTGCGACCGCAATAACCTGTCGACCACGGCCCTTGCCATCCTTTGCACCTTGAATGATACCGGGAAGATCGAGAATTTGAATCTTGGCTCCATTGTACATGACTTGACCGGGTACAGTAGTAAGCTGTAGTCTGTTAGCTGTACATCTTCACAATCTCCAACATGCACCACGAACCGTAGTGAACTCGTATGCGGCGGCTTCCGAGTGCTGTCCCGTCAGCTTGCTCATCAGCGTACTCTTGCCCACGGACGGGAAGCCGATGAAGCCAACACTGGCCACACCAGTTCTGGCCACATCAAATCCTACGCCCGCACCACCGCCACCGCTGCTGGAGGGCTCAAGCAGCTCCCTCTTGAGCTTGGCGAGTTTCGCCTTCAGTTGCCCTGTCCAAGTATGAGCATGCTACACATGCAGTGTTTAATTGTGTTCCCATACCAAGATGAAAAGACGTCGCCTTGTTCTTTTGGGTCTTGGCCATCTACCATTGGTGTAAGTCACGATATTACAGGTCGCCGGTTGGGGGGTCGCTCACTTCGGCCTCGATATCCTTGATCTGTCACACAATGTTAGCATATGGCCGGGGAGGGGAAATGGCGACTTCTTCAATACGTACCTTATCCACCGTAGTTGCCATGTTGAATTATCTGTATATCCTGACTTGATGTGAGTAGTCGTGGCGAGGCGATGCTGTCGTTTAGAAATTTGACATGAAGGTTGCCGCCAATGACGAAGCGGGGCACGGCTTCAGGCAGTACTTTTCACCGCCGCCCAAAACAGCTAGCGCAATATGCAGCACCCTTCCACCATGACTTCCGTGCATGCTTCCATTTCCTCCTTCAACAAGCTGCTGTGCCCGGCGGAAGCCGCTTCCGAGCATCACACCGCCAACGACACCTCATCGTTGGGACGCGACGTGCGTCGGAAGACATGCATCTTTACTGCTCCGAGTACGCTGGCGAGCTACTGACTGGCTCCACACATCACAAGCGCAGCTTGTTACATAATAAAGCAAGCCAAGAGCTGCACAAGCAGCACTCAGCATGCGCAAACACGTGTGGCTATCAGCTCCACGCTTTCTACATAAGGGCCGTCTTTATCTTATCTTTGCGCTCGGACAGCTCCGGAACTCCTGCAAAATAAATCACCATAGAATCGTCTGACAACACTCGTCTTCCATTATCATCATCCAGTATCGCTTCACCAACATGATCGGTCGCAACACAGAACAAGACGGTTTCCACGCCCTCGTTCATGCCATTAATGAGAAGCTGGGCCCTAGCAGCGGCATAGACTCCGCCGATGTAGACGAGAACGAACTCCAGCAGCTAATGAAGGCCTACGTTTCCGATGAGTCAGAGTGGGCAAAGTACAACTTCCCGTCCGAGACGATGCCATACACACGAAACGTAGTCGACAAGGGCAATGGCAAGAGTAATCTAGTAAGGTTTCCGTAGCTCGACTTTGGAGGACACCACTAATCCCACAGCTCATCCTGGTTTGGGGACCCGGCAAGAAAAGTCCGATCCATGAGTAAGTGAGCAGGCCCTACAACTGTTGACATCGGCGTTGGTGCTTCGGTACGCTCAAGACTATGTCCCCGGATCGAAACTCGTTTACTACGGGTCCAGTCTCCTGCACGATGAAGCGACCATGTTCGCCGATCTTTTGATCGTTGCGTCAGTGCAGGAGACTATGCGGTAAGACGACAATTTTCGATATTTTCTTCGATATTCCAGCAGAGATGGTGTTCATTACCAACAGCCAAATCTGCCAGCCAATCTAGACTGGAAACTGACGTTGCATAGTCATGCAAAAGCACACTGCATCATGAAGGTGCTCAAGGGAAACCTTACAGAAACTCGTTTCGCTACTCCCACAATCGAGGATGTCTTGAGTCATCGCCCGATGACCAAGATTGGCGAAACCACCTACACAGAGAACCAAGTCACATACATGGCAGACACTCTCGGCGTTCATCGCATTTCCAACCCCGACCCAAATGAGTACGCCGTGTCCTTGCACTGTAAGTTTCTCGTATTTACCTTAGGATGAAGACTCACTAATTGGTCATAGTGTATACCCCGCCTAATGCGGCTGTTGAGGGATGCAATGTGTTTGTGGAAGACACTTCTGGCATCACTCACGCCAAGCAGTGCCACTTCTACTCCGAGTATGGCATCAAGATCAACAAGAACCAACTCTGATATATTCTTCAATCTACATTAGCCCAAGGCTTAGAATGAGGAGACATATCATGCAGTTGAAAGTTGGGGAGGGAAGTCTGGCTACAGTATGCATTTGTGCATGGCGCCAGGAAGACAGTACACGTGGACGGCATTATCGCAGGATAGGTAGAAAAAAACCCCCAACCGAGACTCAATAAGTTTTGATCAATTACGCCCCATCCATAAAATCGTCTTCGCTCTATCAGGATTCAGCTTGCCCGACATGTTGGACTTTCACAAAGTTACGGATTCGTATCAGTTTTAGACTACTGATAAACCTAGCTTATGATTTCATTCTCGACATACCCGAGATCCCCAACTTACTCGTGATTATAAGATACTATCATAATCATACTCGCTATAGCAGTATTTTCGCATCTATATTTTCGGAGTTTTTGATAGTATCCACTGTCAAACGATGCACCGTCATGACAAAACGAACACTTCATTCTGCGATCACAACGACCATCTAGCTAATAAAAACATCCTATCTGGCATCAATCTTCTTTAAAATCTTAAATGACCACCTGATGGATCTTTTACACGTCACATAACCCAATAGATCGCTGAACATTCACTGCTCGCCCGCCTTAACGCGAATTCTTTCACCTATCAATACTCCGATTTACCGCGACTATACAGTACCACACCTGACTGCTATATTACAAGCCTACACCTTCTTTACAAGTACAACCTTCCACCCTATACGACAACTCCCCACTTAACTCGCACTTTTTGGCCCGTAAGCGTTGCTCTAGTATACAGCCACGTCCTGCGAAAGCAAAAAGTGTATTTGTGCTTTGGAAGACTCCACACCAGAAAAAAATCGTCTCTGTACCCAGATCAACCCAGACTCGACAAAAGAAATGCTATTCTTTTCTACCACCACCACCGCCGCCGCCGCCGCCATTGCCGCGCCCTCACACTATGCAAACGCACCACCAATTAAGCCAGACGCTGCACTCCACCCACGTCCAAACACGCATCCAGGCATATCATGGGAATTTCTTTCCTCGAAGTCCCTACCACCAGACTCGACTAGACCGAGCACGCCGCCGCCATGTCACCATGCTTCGTGTGCAGGGGAAGAGGAAGACTTAGACACTGTGGAGTTCATGATAGACGAAGTCGTTTACTCGAGGGACATTGAACCACTCCAGGTAAACTACTCAAGCCTCCTTTCCTCCCCGGCCCTTTGTCCCTCCTCCTCCTCCTCTTCAGAAACATATTCTTCCTCGTCATCTCTCGCTTCCTCCTCTCATTTCGACATTGACGCCGAGGCCTTTCCCCCATATGCTCATCTCTTTCCCTCCTCCCCCAATGGCATATGGCGGAACGAGGTTCTGCACGCCCTAAAACACCCTCATACTATCGACCCTGCTGGTCTTGCCGAGGAACTGCTTGGTTTGGCGGAGGACGCTGCAGGTGAGTTTTCGGCAAAGTTGAATACAATGTGTGAGGGAAAAGATGTTCCGGCTATGCATGGTAGGGTTGTGGGGTACTTGCCCAAGCTAAAGGTGCCGGATTGGCGCGAGTTGGAGAGAGTGGTTGAGAGATGGTGGGAGGCTGGGGTGGAGGTTTGGATTGGGATGAGAGGAAGGGATGTGGGAGAGGAGATGGATGAGTGGGTGGATTTGGGAGGGGAATGGGAAGTTAATGCTGTAATGGGGAAGAAGAGTGAGTGAAGCTGGGAGAGGGTTATGAGTAAGGAGGTTTCATACAGGTATTGATGAGTCTGGATGAAGGTGTCATGAGCGTGTCATTTAGACTGGATGATAGAATGATAGTGTTGAACTCCTTTTTGGTATACCATATCCTTGCTTTTGTGCAGGGAAGAAATATCTCTTTTAGTCTATGCAACACCCGATTTCCCCTCATGCCTTTTTTTTTGCGACAAATGCCGTGTTCAAGATATATCCGTGTGGAATTACAGGTGCAGACTTCCCGCACGTTGACGCACAGCACTTCTGTCATATAGCTCTGAGTCATCCTCTTTTTCCATTCCCGATTCTTCCTCATCACGGCCTGAGCTGTGGCCCTCTTCGCTCATCGGCTCACGCTTCATGCCACTCGGTGTACCGCCGAAGCTCACCAGGACAGAAGGATTGTCTGCAGTCAACGCATCTAGCACATTCAACTCATGTTCCGAAAACCATCTTGGTATCAGGAAAGTACGGAGAGGTATAAGTGCGATAATGAGAACGGGAAATCCAATGGCGGCGATTGTTTGGGAAATGGCAACTGTGCAAGCGACACCGATTATCTGGATTCCGATGAAGAGCATAATCTTCTTGTGGGCAATGGTGTTGAGTGGATCATCAGGCTGTAGAAAACGGCGCTCGGAAACGAGGTAGAGGGCTTTAGAGACGATGCCGTTGGATTCGATGGAACCCCACTATGATAAAGTTAGTATATTTGTGGGCTGGGGAGATGATCTGTGAACGGGGGATTGCTTACACCGACGACGAAGAAAACGCCTGCGAACACCGCCGCAGGCATGGTATGCAAGACGATGAGCAGCGGACCGGTCATGGTACCCCAAATGGCCATGCCCATCAAGAAGTGACTGACACGTTGCTCAACTACAGCAGTGGCTTTCACAACTGGTTTGCGAATCTCATCGCCGTCTTTGGTCTCCGTAATCTCAAGCTGGGTTTCGTATACAGTAAGTGAGTCGGTATGAACAGGTGCTTGCGGCACGAGTCCGTTGGGGAGGGGAAGCCCAATGATACCGCCAACGAAGCAGGTACAGCCGAGAAGGAAGAAGTCCCAATGGAAGCCGGCGGGCTTCTTGAGAGGGTATTGACGGGCTTGTGCGGTGAGGGATGAAACATTCTGTCGCAATCGTTAGTGGGCGATGGAAGTAAGCTGAGATGACAGACTTACGTGATCATAGTAAAATAGCAGCATCATCAAGAACCCAAAAGGCAGCGCTACGAAAACCCACTTTACATCCAAATTCCAGAAGTCGATGATCCAGTCCCTGTCTTGTGTCGGCTGGAATGCCTTCGTGATGGGCACATGGTAGAGCCCTGTGTTTTCTAGGCGTCCAGGAATGTGGGAGAAGCCGACCCAGAACAAGGTAGGAAAAACGAAGGAGTAATCAGCAACGATGCTGCGAAGGCTAGGGGAGAAAATTGTGCTGCCACCGAGCTTTTCGAGACCGTATACGGAACCAAAGTAGAGGATTGCAATGACAATGGAGAGATATCCGCCTTGGAACTCCGAGACTTCAAACATGTAGACCAGTTCTTCCACACCTTTGACTGTTCATGTGTCAGTATTGGCTCTAGATAATCTTTCATCGAGCGCAGACATACCACAATAGATGATTCCCACGTACATGCCAAACGTCTCACTCGAGAAGTCGGTGACGTATGCCATGTAGTCGCAGAAGTTTCCAAAGGACACGATCCAGTGAAAGATGGCGGCCCAGATACCGACCCATGCAGTAAAAGCTGGATAGATGGTCGGATCATATTGTACAATGATATCGTAGATTGTGTAGTTGAACAATGCAATCAAACCGGTGACTCCGACGATGGTAAGCGGCTGGCATGACAATAGACTAAACACCATGGCTGCTAGTGCAGACGCGAAGAGCGCTTCATTGATACCGAAGAACCCACCAGTTCGTCGATACATGTCGAGTGTGAAGGCGATGGCGGGAAGAACACTTCTCTGGTAAGTATGTGTCCGGTCTCGCGGTGAAGATGAGCTTACTTAACAAAGTACATGCGAACTGTGCTGGCGAAAACTCGATACGTGAAAGCATCGCTTACATCGCTCCAGTAATACGGTAACCGACGTTTGACATCGTGATACATGCCGCGACCAGGCCGTAGTATACGCCATTTACGCCACCCTCTTTGGCTTTGGAAGGTATACGATTCGTGCGTCACTGTCCTTTCTAGCATCTCCCTTCCTGCTGTATGTGACGACTCCATGATACCTTTATCGGTGATTACAAAGACCAATGTCTTGTAAAATAGCAGATAAAAGCAATGCGGGAAGTTGACAATGCACGCGGCGGACTGAAGCGCGGTCGAGGGCGATGAATGATTAATATATCAATGCACCGGGGCAAGCACATGGACTCTCAGCGTCTAGTACAGTTATGTCTGACACCGATTCAATCCCAAAATATTGGCCCACTACCGCGACTAGATTCATGGCGCTTCTTGGCACTCGTGCAGGTGTCGAAGCTTTGCATCGTAGATGCGTAAACGGTGTGGCCGCCATGAAGCCGTGGTTCGCTGCCACATGTCCTGCCGTGCTTATGTGCATCACCTTGCAGCTCCTGTTTCTTCTTCGTGGTAAAACTTTGTTATGTTTCGACAAGGACGCCTTTGTGCCCTTGACGATGGAGGCTTGGTTGTTTGGTGACGGTGACGTCGGTTGGTATTTGGATGAACGGTAGATCATGTTCGGCTAGGTGTGGCTGTTAGTTCCCGTTCGCAGCGCGGGTCAAGACATCAGCCATGCGGCATTTTTGGACTGCCCAGGCATCAATTATGCAACGACAACTGTCGCTTTGCAGCAAGCATCGAGTTTACTACTGATGCCTGAGCTCTCAGGCCGTACTGGCGGATCTTTTCCCTGCGTGCAAAGTCTCGTGAATGGTCAACGTGCCATGTACTCATTACTTGCGGCTGTCTCTAGCGCAGTCATGACGCGAAAGCTGCCGAGAGTACGACCGAAGCCAAGCAGATGCGCGCTGGATCAAAACCGATTCCCTTCGATTCTGTCTCAGCTGCTGCTTGAGCAGAATTTCCACCCACACCTCAACGGCTCGGAAAAAACGTCGCCCGCAACACGTAGAGGCCGTTGGGTGTATCGCATCAGTACGACAAGGGTGGACTCGAGAGTCTTCTGTTCAGCTACGCCCAGCCTTCCAGCCTCGCTGGCATTCCATGCCGCCTTGTCTGTAGCAACTTTAAACCGCGTACTGCAGCATCGTACACGGAAGAGCTCCGCCGAGGAACATCTGGTGGTCCTTGCGGTGAGATAGTGACATCTCATCCGCCTGCCAATCATCTAGCGTCCGCTGTCAATTCTCCACAGGCCTGTTTTTAGCGAGACACTATCCGGAACAATGGAGATGAACGCCCTCCAAGACGTCGACGGACTTTCAGAGTGTATCGGCCGGGCAATACAAGAGCATCTTGCAAGGTCCAACACCAACCAGGCTTGGCCGCAGCTCGACAATCTGAGCCATCCTATCCTGCGCATCGAGGCTTTTTTGGAGGATGGCAGTACAAGCCATGCAGGCGCAACAAGAGCGCCATCCGAGAGAATTGCATCGGTAAGTGGATAGTTTATCGCGACCAAGCTTCCCACCCGCAGTAGCGTATGCTTACGTGTACACAGAAAACCTTGGATCTGACGGGCATGAGGACCCCAGCTCCCACGCAGAGTCCAACTCCACGTCGCCCAGATTATGAGGAGGCTTCGCCAACGGAGGAACCCCTTTCTCGGGAAAGCCCGGACCCTTCGAGAGAGCAGGTTCAGGAAAACCGCAGAAAGGGTACTGGCGGTCTGCGAGTGTCGCAGAACCAGTCATCGTTCCAGGAAGACCTTAGCGAACATCAACGGCAGATGCAGGTTGACAGCCGAAGCTTCCCGAAGCGTAAAAAGGTACGGTGGCCCTTATCGATCGATCAGTGCTTGCAGTATTGAGCATCATCGACATCTCGAAGACCAATCCGGGTGTGACCTCCGGGTATTGCCGACTAACAGCGTACAGATAGCATCAGACAAGTTCGTCTTCCAACCTTCGACTTTAGATAAGCTCATCATCGGCATATGGGAACAGGTCCACGGTTCCATCAACTTGGACCCGAAAGCCATCTTCGAGCAATTCCAAGTTTCGCCAACTGGATCGTCAATGGATGTAGTTCGCCATGCACAAGCAGAAGCGATGCCTACAGCCATGACGGTACTAAGTAGCGCGGCGAGTACGATATGTGACTCTTTTAGCCAAATGAATGTTTTCTGTCGTAAAGTTACACAGGCGAGCCGTGTATGTCGCTCGATAGAGATGATAGTACAGGCTCGATGGACTGAGCTATTCGAGGAGCAAGTGCAATACCGGTGTCAAACCAGACCAGATCTGTCAACCACTAAGCACAGAAAGGGGGTATTCATGGAAGCATGCCAGGACTTTGGCTGGTCTGAGTACGTATCCCTACCCTTGCATGACCTTTTGAAAGAAGCCTAGGGCACTTTGCATTGCTTTTGACCGCTTGGAGGCGTCCCAAAAGCATGCGCAATGTCCTAAGCTCATCGAGTGTAAGCTTTGTCCAAGGCATTGGCTGACTATGCTGCTACTTTCAGGAAGGAGTTGCGCAATAAAATGGCAATTTGGCGAGGGTATAAAGAAGTCAAAGATGCAGCCGGTTGGGCAGCACTCGTTTTCGCCGGTATGGGCATCTACCGCTTTTGCAAATACCGCGTAGGTTTTGACAAAGACGCCATGCGACGCCTCAAAAACCTTCGGAAGAGGCTCGAAGTAGCCGCTGACACGCTACATCCACACTGGCGCCAACTGTTAGCAATTGTGGGTGAATCTCCGACACCTCAATACCCTGGACATCCGCACGAATGGGTTGTGTTCGACGATGGGTCAGATCCGATACCATTACGCCAAACGTATCTGCTCCATGATCCGTATTTTGCTTTCGAACACATTGAGGAATCCGTCATCGATGAATCCGCTTGGGGCTGCGAAGATCCACGCTGGACACCCCAGTCCAGCGCTGTAGCAAGACCAGGTGGAACTTACATCTGCGCTCTTTGCAATGAGCCGCAATCCGATAGCCCTCAAGACAACATGTGCTTTTGCTTTCCCTCACTCTTCGGATGCGTAAAGCGTAAACCTCCGCCTGTCCAAGTATACCGAACGCCGGACGGTAAGAACAACGGTCTAGTAGCATTGACATCGTTCGATCGCGGTATTGCAATCGGTGAGCTCGTCGGTCTTATCACAAAAGGTATGAGACATCTTGACGTCATGGATAGCTCAACACCTCTGGCTAGTTATCAAATCTGGCAGGGAAGAGTAGGAAACTACACACGTTTCATCAACCATAGCTGTAAACCGAATGCACAGTCGTCAACTTTTACTTGGTTGGATACGCAGAGAGTGGTACTGGTCAGCAAAGGGATCGAGGCTGGGGCGGAAATCACGCTGGATTACGGGGATAAATACTGGGCTGGACTAGACAAGTCATGCCTTTGTGGCGAGAGTTGCTGCAGGTATAGGAGAGAAGGTAGACGTGCAACATAAGTTTTTTTTTAAAGCTTGAGGTTGGCCAAGGGCACAGCAAAGTTGACAAACTTTTAGTATTTCGTATAATCGACGGCAAAAGCGCTGGTTGTGGGATCAGGCGCGGATATAGCAGACCACAATGAGTGGAGCCTGAATGACTCTGAAGCAACGTATCTTAGGGCCTTCAGTTATAAAGTGATTCCTAGCGCATACGTACATTAATTTGTTCAAGCTAATAAAACAGGGACCTATTGAACGTATAAGCCAGTGCCCGTATTTCTCCAGCATGGCACCACACTGTTCCTCTTATCGATAGCGTTAGCGCGAAATACCCTTGCACAAAATTTCGGAACCACTGATCTTGAACATTAACTTTTTGCAAACCAACAGTCACGACACAATGGCGACCAGCGACTACAGCGATTCTGGCGCGTCAGACCAGGAGATCCTCGAGGCACAGGCGGGAGCAAGAAAGAGAAGGAAGCTATCACCGAGCGACGGGAATGAAAGTTCAGGTTCTGAAGAAGCCGCCCCAAAGCCAAAGCCCGTCTCAACAGCAGCACCAACGATCTCACGCATCAAAGTGAAGCAGCAAGACCAACCTCAAAATGCCGCGGTCACATCATCAGCTCCTTCAGTTAATCAGAAGCTCAGTTTCGCGTCCCTCAATGTGGCGCCATGGCTTGTCGCCTCGCTGGCCAGCATGGAGATTAAACGGCCAACGGGCATTCAAGCGTCATGTATCCCCGAGATCCTCAAGGGCAACGACTGTATAGGAGGCTCGCGAACAGGCACGGGTAAAACCGTGGCGTTTTCTGTTCCGATCTTGCAGAAGTGGTCAGAGGACCCAAGCGGTATCTTTGCCGTCATTGTCACGTGAGTAGCATTTCATTCACCTCATGTCAAGATTAGCCATGCTACTCCAAGGAACCCAGCTTGCAATATTGTGACGTCAATATTTCCCTATTAATCTGGCGTGCTGATTTCATGACAGACCCACGCGTGAGCTCGCCATCCAAATCTACGAGCAAGTAAAGGCCATCTCAGCCCCGCAATCCATGAAACCCATTCTCATCACCGGCGGCTCAGATCAACGCACCCAAGCCATTGCCCTCGCTTCGCGCCCCCATGTCGTAATCGCGACGCCAGGCCGTTTAGCAGAGCACATTCGCACCTCTGGTGAGGATACCATCTGTGGTCTTCGACGCGTAAAGTTCGTCGTCTTCGACGAGGCCGACCGACTGCTTGCGCCAGGAAAAGGCTCCATGCTCCCCGACCTCGAGACTTGTCTATCCGTGCTTCCACCAAAGGAGGCACGACAAACGCTTCTCTTCACCGCAACAGTGACACCAGAAGTCATGGCGCTGAAGCACCAACCGCGTGCGCCAGGCCGTCTTCCAATTTTTGTCTCTGAAGTAGACACCGAGGACCTTGCTATCCCACCGCGACTACAGCAAAAGTACCTCCAAACGCCCGTCACGCACAAGGAATGTTACCTTCACGTTCTCCTCAACACACCCATCAACAGCACCAAGAGCGTCATCATATTTTGCAATAGGACAAAGACGGCTACCCTCCTTGAATACATGCTCCGCCTCCTTGACCACCGCGTCACGGCTCTCCACTCGGGCCTCAAGCAAGCCGATCGCGTGGCCAACCTCGCCCGCTTCCGCGCACAGGCTGCGCGTATCCTCGTCGCTACAGACGTGGCAGCCCGTGGTCTGGATATCCCCGAGGTGGCGCTCGTCATCAACTTTGATGTCCCCAGGGACCCAGACGATTATATCCACCGCGTTGGTCGTACGGCGCGTGCGGGCCGTGTGGGAACGAGTATCACATTCATTGGGCAAAGAGATGTCGACCTTGTTCTGGCAATTGAGAAGCGTGTAGGGAAGAAGATGGATGAGTTTGAGGAGGAGGGTGTTAGTGTGGAGGGTAGGGTACTCAGGGATGCGCTGAAACCGGTTACGGAAAAGAAGAGAGAGGCCATGTTGAGTATTGAGGAGGGCAGGGATGTCCTGGGAAAGAGAAAGACGGGAATGCAAAGGAGGAGGGCGGATTAGGCTGTTGTGTGGGAGGGGGTTTCTTTTTGGATGGGTTCGTCATATTACAGTAACTAGATAAACCTTGGTACATGTAGATGAAATTTTGTAGTGTAGCGTTTTTTAGGTCTAGATAATATTATATACGTTGTACTAAGCCCTCGTTCCTTTAATGTCAGATAGACAGGTGCTAACGTGCAAGTGATTCTCCTCTAGGCAGCGAACGGCATCTAGGCGACGCTAAAAAGATTGTGAGGATATAAAAAAACAGGCATGAAATTCCTACGCTAAGAACGCTAGAGCAATGACAAAAAAAAGAGACCCGAAAAGTATAATCACACAGAGTTTGAAATCAGTTCAGCACTCAAGGCGACGCTCTCCGAGGCCTAAACACAGTATTGAAGCCCTTTTGCGTCACAAACCATGCATTATGTGTCTTCCACTCGGCATCCGGGCGTTCAAGCTCAATCTGTCCCAATTCATTAGCATCTTTCCGCCACTCGACTTGTCAATCATGTAGTGACTTACCACGAATCGCCTCAGGAAGCTCGGCACAAGCTTGTAAATCTCCAACAGGCTGATGTTCTTGCCAATGCACGTGCGCGCTCCAGCACCGAACTGCAACATGGTACCCTTCATCTCTTTTAGCTTCTCTGGCGAGGCTTCGATCCATCGCTCAGGCCTGAATACGTCGACGTCGATGCCAAAAACTTCTGGTCGCCGATGAACGACCCATGCGTTGCAGCCGACGATTGTGCCGCCGGGGATGAAGTCGCCGTTGATGGTCATGCCCTGTTGAGGCACAACGCGCTCCATAATAAGGCCAGGCGCAGGGTGGACACGGAAAGATTCTTGCACAACTGCGTCGAGGTAAGGCAACTTCTGGGCCTCGGTCCAGGAGACGGTCTTGTCGGGGCGGGATTCGACAGTTCCGTCTGCTACAGCGTTGTCGAGTTCTTGCATGAGCTTCGCATAGACGCGTGGGTGCTTGGCCAGGAAGTAAAAGACGGCTGACAGTGAGATGGCAGTGGTTTCTGAGCCGGCAAAGACCATGGATAAGCACGTCGAGAGAATTCGGTTGTCGTCCATGAATTCGTGGTCGTGGCTTGCTTGAGCGAACTTGGCGAGGAGATCAATGCCCCGAGGGTTCGCTCTTTCGTCGTCGGAAAGGCCAAAGCGTTTGATCTTCTCGACTTGGGCAGCACGCTCGCTTGTACGCTCCTTTGCGAATAGAGTTACAGGATGGACGCGCTTATCTAGGCCAATGCGTTGGGCGAAGAGGCTGACGGGGTTCTTCCACAAGAAGCGGTCGAGAATGGGTATCTGGCCAACCTGGAAGATGATCAGTACCAATGCGGCCACCAAAGCGCTTGCTCATGCCAACTTACTGGTGCGACGTAGTCGAAGAACTTGCCCAGAAACTCAATGATGTTATCGACATCCTTGTTTCCCTCTACAAAGCCCAGACGCTTGCTCCACGTCAAGTCGCCAATGACGTCAAAGGCAAAGAACTGCAGCCACTGACTGAAGTTGCAGCTCTTTCCAGTGTTTGCAAAAATTTCGTCGGTCTTGTCAAGCCAGTATGTGAGCGTTGAGCTGACAAGGGGTTCGTAGTTGACGAGCGAACTCATGGCGAACGCGTTGTTGACACATCGGCGGTATTTTGCATGAAAGTCTTCGTCAGTGGTAGAGAAGAGGGAGTAAAGCGGCACGCCTTTGGATACCGCGCTCTGAACGGGGTAGAAGTCAGACTGAAAGAAGTTAGTTACTGACCAGTATCTTTTTCCTTTTTGGCAGCACATACCTTGTAAACTCCCTTGTTCAAGCCATAGATGGCCTTGATCGCCCTCGGGTCTGCAAACGAGAGCACGTTCGGGCCGAGCCGTACAACATCTCCGTGTTTGCGGTGCAGGGCAATTTGCGTCCAGTGATGGTTGTACTTGCTAACATCCCAAAATCGCCACCAGTTGGTGTATCCTGCAGCCCAGTGTCCAGGGTACTTGTTCAACCCTTTCCAATATTTATTGTTGAGCAAGTATGCAAGAGTAGCCGAAACAAGGACAAGCGGCCAATACCGCACAAGCAGCGGAAGAATTTCGTTGGAAAGCATCTCAATTAAATAGATATAAACGCTACCAGTTGGTCGTGTTCCGAGAACCGGGTAACAACAACTTGAAAGCAAGATGAGCAGCACACTTCAGTATCTACAGCTGCTTGGGGCGTACGCGCATATAAATGGACGCCAGTGATCTGGCCTGTGCCACACTGCTCCCGTGTCATTACACACTCGGATTGCGTCGGCCTTCTCATTGTGCTGCGTTTGGCGCTCGTGCAAGATTATGTATGTCGGCAGTTGATACTGAGACGTGAAATGGCAGAGGTGGGTCGGCGTTCGGAACTAGCTGAGGAGCGTCAGGCGGGGGACTTGGCGCCACCTCCCCCGGAATGCTTTTCGTGGGGAAGTTTTGTCAACACCGGAAATGCCAATCCAGCCGCATCGTGGAATCTGTTCGAACAACTTCATGTCTGGTTAATGCTATGCGCTCGAACTGCGGTTCCTACTCTATTGTCATCTATTATTTTTTTCGCTTGTGATGAGCAAACATGGCTACTGTCCGCCCTCACGTCACCTCGAATCACGCCGGATTATTGCCAGATGTCCAGAATGCTATTCTGGAACTGCCGGCCATTGACAATGATGACTTTCACAGCTAAACCCTGTGCGATGGCGATACATCGACACACTGTGGACCTTGGGCACGCTCGGCAGTTGTGTTTAAATCTCTCAATCACAACTGCCGATGCGTTGGCCGGAAAATTCTGCGCCGAAACACCGACAGCCCAGAGAATCACGTGCTTTTCGAAGATCTGCCCGGGAAAACGAATATCCAAACTTTTGTTTTCAAACGAGACCTTGAATGCTGGCCAGAATGACGATGTCTTGTGCTTAGCTTGATTGATCGACGTGGGCTTCGCGGCGCACCGTTGGAGGTTTGTACGATCTTCATGATCAGACGCATTGATCGTCGCAAGGTTGCTGCGGGTGCAGATGGCGCGAGCTGCATGCCCTCTCAATGGCTTACTATGGCGAATGGGCGAAGCAGCGTACGTATATGTGCAGGTCTGGTGGTGTCATGAAGAGTTTACAATATACACAAGCGTCAAAGGCCAGCACGTGGTACTTCTTTCGAGGCTACAACAGCATTAGCGATCATCAGAGGACGCGTGGGTACCACAACCGTTGCCACTATTTGGAAGATCTATTATGAAGCACGTTGCTAATGATAACGCTACATTCCCATTACCGCGGTCAAGTTGAATCCCAGACTACTCACTCACATGGACAATTACTCTTAGCCTTACTGCTCACTGACACTGTCGTGCTGGAAGCTAGGCTGTTCCCAGCTCCTAACCCCCCCCTTCACTCAGCTAGAACGTAGGTGCGCTCCCGGCATCACCCGTACTAGTAGAATACACCGCGCTCTCCGGACCTATTGTCTCAATAGTGAGGCTACTGCTCTACCGAATGTCCGTCGAGAACCGCCTCCTTATCTGCATACATCGTCTCGGCAAGATCCGTGTCATCGACAAGCATTGCCATGTTGGGGATCACGTCTCCGACTTGGAGCACTCTATGTTGTTTCGTGTATCTAGGGCCGTTTGAACTTGAAGGCCATGACTGGGAAACGCAGGGACACGGGTAGCAGGTCCCTTTCCAGTGGTAGGTAACAGGACTCGGTACAAAGCTTTACGGAGCAGACGCACGACTAGCGTTGGACTGGACGCAGGTATCAAAAGCAACAATAACTTAGTAGGCATAGACCGGACGTGTACCACGTGGTCTGATCGACGGACGGAGACACCGTGAGGCGCGGAGAAGAAAATGACAGTACGTCGGGTATTCATACCCTATGTTCCTGGTGGGAAAAAGAAAGAGAGAGGCGTATAGTATACGGTGACATGTTTAGTGTCTGGCAGCACTCACGGATGCCTGGTGTCGGGGATGCCATGGTGTTGGTCCGCGCAATGTCGGTCCATGGGGTCTGAACGGGAATCAAGGCCGTAGAAAGTTTGGTCGATCAGAAGGTGGAGATGAAGATCACCTTAGCAATGAAGTTCCCGCTACAGCGCGTGCTAAGATTTGCGAGCCCGCTTCTCTTGGTGATTGTTCCAACGACTACATGGCGGTGCCGGAATCAATAGCTTCGGCTGCCCTTTCCCTACTGTGATTATGCACAACATTCAAAGAGCACTATTCTCATCCGGTTAGGATGTGAAAAGGCTTTTGTGGATACGTCAGCGGCTGTGTAAGAGGGTCTAGAAGCTATGGTATGGATTGCGGTCCCTTGATAATGGAGTAAAGGTCTAGTCGAAACGGCGAGCAGTATGGCGAAGCGCCGAAAAACTCAACAGTCATGCCGTGCATGCGGTTCGCTCAGTAGGGTAATATCAGCTCCAGGAACATGGGTTGGCAGACGAGGCTACCGATTATTTACACATATATCACTTTTTTTTCCATCCCCAGGTTCCCCTACGTTCTTCTAACGGACTGATGGCCTGGGCGAGACACTAGAAGGCCCATCCGAGATCCCCGGGCGTCCAGTTTCCGATTCTGATGTGTTGAGCTTCACGGGCGAGATGAGGGTGTGGTGGATCCCAGTAAGATGGCAGTCCGAGCTCCCCGTTAGGGGTCTTGGGCGCGGCTACCGTATCTGTCTCCCCCACCCGCATCTTGTTCTGAAAACCTTGGACAGGTTGGGTGAAAGCTAGCCCCCAACTTCGGAGCAAACACCATACACTGGTGGTTACTACTCGGAACCCCGGCCCCATTGTTTCCCAACAAGGTTTGCGTGAGATGGCGTTACATCCATCACTGAACGGACATATTGGCCCAAAGACTTTATAGTGGCTGCTATCGTGCGTCAGTGGGCAAGCTAGGCATTCCCTACAGATATGATATGTACATGCACAGATCTGAGATGTGTTTGATGGAAGCCTCTAGCATAGACTATCCGCGTGGCTACAGTGAGTCGCGCAAGCACAAGCGAAACATGCTCTCACAGTCGAGGTATGCGGGGGGTTGCTGTGCTCGGCTCGAGCCACAGGTTTTGCGCGACTTTTGCGATTGAGCCAGGGCTGGCTTGCGTTACCTCTGTCCATGGCACTAGCAGCCCGTCTGCTAAGGCCCCTGAGCGGTCGGTCGCGGTGGCTTGTGACCCCCCGCATTACTGATCACCAAACATGAAAGAGGGTTGGGGAGAGACAGTATTGGACAGGTTTGAGATGTCGATGCAGGACGCGAGAGACACAGGAACGGGAACACATCTGCTGCCGCTTGTGATGAAAAGCAAGTGCCGCGTCTGCAGGTTCGCTCACAGGCAGACGGACAAGTTTTTTTTTTCTTGGTACAGAGGCGTAAGTTTTCTTCTTGGTGAGTCATCGGGTCCACGTCACGGAACTGCAGGGTGCAGGTGACCGTCTCTTCGC
>Ga0265797_10003676_pt1 | contig 24355 bp, 22 predicted proteins | sample P2T30metagenome_FD_192433 | JGI IMG/M metagenome (GOLD analysis project Ga0265797, IMG submission 192433) | Plant litter microbial communities from East Loma Ridge, Irvine, California - P2 T30 | ecosystem: Environmental > Terrestrial > Plant litter > Unclassified | place: USA: California... | reverse complement strand
TTCTACCTTCTGTGCTACCTGATTGGTCTGGTAAACAGAAACAGTCGGTGCCATTTCAATCGTTACATCGAGTTCACCTTTATCACTTTGCTGCATAAATGCTGCTCCGATAAATCCTCCCGGCACTAGTGCAATAGAACCAACGATCAGAAATAAAGAGATCAGGAAAATATATCTTTTATGTCCCAAAACCCAGGTCAGAATTCTTCCGTATTCTTCCTTCACACGGTCCAGGAAGTTCTCAAAACCGATGTTCAGGCGTCCCCACAAACTATCTTTATTCAACACTTCAATTTTACCAAAACGAGAAGCCAGAAGCGGAGTCAGCGTAAAGGAAACCATTAAGCTCATTAACGTTGAGAACACAACCACAAGTGAGAATTCCCGCAAAATATTACCGATCAAACCTGATGTAAGAGCAAGCGGCACGAAAACCACGACGTCAACTAAAGTGATAGCCAATGCAGTAAATCCAATTTCCGCACGTCCGTCCAAAGCTGCCTGGCGCTTGTTTTTGCCCATTTCCATGTGGCGGTTGATGTTTTCTAAAACCACAATTGAGTCATCGACCAGAATACCTACAACCAGCGAAAGCGCCATCAAAGTCATCAGGTTTAACGAGAATCCTAATGCGCTCATCAGGATAAACGTCGGGATCATGGATGATGGAAGCGACACGAGGATAAACATGGAGCTTCTGAAACTATGCAGGAACAACAGCATCACAATAGATACAATTAATACCGCAAGACCAAGGTCAAATACAACCGCATTGGCAGAAGCCAGCGTGTAAATCGACTGATCGGAAGCAATGTTGAATTTCAGGTCAACATTCTGATATTGTTTTTCAAGAACTTTAAGTCTCTCCGTTGTCAGCTTACTAACATCCACCGCATTGGCATCCGACTGTTTCTGAATCTGCAAGGCAACAGAAGGACGGCCGTTGATGTGGTTAACCGCGGTTTGGTCCGCAATACCATCCACTACTTCGGCAACGTCTTTCAGATAAACTTCGCCACCGGTTGAAGAACGGCCGATGCTGATGTTACGTAGATTTTCAACAGTCGTCAGTTTCGCATCAAAACGAATGGAAAGCTGATCCGCCTGCGTTTTAACCTGTCCTGCCGGATAGGAAGTATTGGCACTGTTGATTGCCTGTGCTACCTGACCGATCGACATTTTATAGCCTTTCAGTTTTTCCTGACTTACATTCACCTGAATCTGGCGTTCGGTTCCGCCGATGATCGTAACCTGTCCGACACCCGTTACGTTGGAAAGCTGTGGTTTCAGTTTATCATCCAGCAAATCATACAATTCCGAAGGCGACATATTGGCTGTTACACCCATTCTCAAAACCGGAATTTCATCCGTAGAGAATTTATTGATTACCGGACGGTCGGCATCATCCGGAAGCAGGGAGATCACCTGCTCTACTTTACGCTGTGCTTCCTGCTGTGCAAGATCGACGCTGATGCCCTGTTTTAGCTGGATAATCACGGACGATACCCCTTCCTGCGACGTAGAGTTGATCTGATCCAGACCTTCAATGGCCGAAACGGCATCTTCAATATGTTTGGTAACATTGGTTTCAACCTCATCGGCAGCGGCACCGCGGTAGGTTGTCATTACGCTGACAACGTTGGCCTCAAACTTAGGTAATAAGTTATAAGACAATTGTTTATAGCTGATCACACCGAACAGGATCAGAACGGTGAAAACCACCGTAATGAAGAGCGGTCTTTTTACGGCTACTTCTGTGATAGACATGTTTATTTGTATTTTCTGTGAAAATAATTATTTCGCTGCCTGAACAGTCGCACCTTCACTCAGGTTGATCTGCCCGGTTGTGATTACTGTTTCGCCGGCCTTTAAACCCGACAAAACTTCGATTTTATCACCCATTTCACGTCCCACTTCAATCTTGCGCTGTTTGGCAACGTTGTTCTCCATCACATATACATAAGGATTACGGATACTTTCTACCAGAGAACTGCGTGGGATTAACAAAGCCTGCTGACTCGTTTTTTGTAAAAATGAAACGGAAACGAACGTACCTGCTTTCAGCTGAGAAGAATTCTGAATCACGATCTCAACCGGATAGTTATGGGAATCGTCACCCTGCGGAGCGATGTAGGAAATAACGCCATCAATTTTTTTGTCAGGATAAATATCCGTTTTAACCTGTACATGCTGGCCTTCTTTCAGTTTATAAACATCACTTTCACTGATCATCACCTGCACTTTTAGTCTGGATACGTCCAGAATTGTACCCAGTGATGTACCCACGTTTACAAATTCTCCCGGTTCAATATTCTTTTTGATAACACGTCCGCTGATCGGCGCTTTGATCGTTGCATCATTAATCTGCTGTTTAATCTGTTCAGCCTGATTCAGCGCGTTTTCATAATTGTATTTTGTATCGTTCACCTGAATCTCAGTCGCAGCATTTCCTGCGAGAAGTTTCGTGTAACGATCTGCATCTTTTTTCAGCTTGTTGATATTCAGCTCAGTTGCCTGTAAGGAAAGTTCTTTCAGTTTACTGTCCACGTTAACAATCGTTGCGCCTTTGTTTAAATAACTTCCCAGTTCATATTTAACGGCAAGTACTTTCCCGGCAGATGTCGCCATTATTTCAGCCTGTTTGTAAGGAATCAGGTTTCCTGTGCGAACCAGCTCCTGATCCGTACTTCCTTCGCTAACCATCGCCACGGTTACCGGAATACTGATACCTGTTTTTTCAGGCATTTTATTCTTTGCATCAATTTTTGATTTATTCGCAACCAGCCTGTACCCGATCAGGATTCCGATTAATGCGATAGAGCCGATGATAATTAATTTTCTTTTCATGACCTTGTTGTCAATAAATAAGTAAGTGGTTGATAATTTATGGAAGCGCTGAATAAAAACCCTGCAGCGAGCCCTGTGACTGTTCAATTCCCAGCTGCGCCTGGTAGTAGCTCAGCATCGAATTGATATAGTTGCTTTGTGCTTCTTTGTAAGACAATTCCGCGTTGAGAAGATCGGATAGCGGAATGGTTCCTTCCCGATACTGTAAAGTAGTAACTTCGTACACTTCCTTGGCCAGGTTTACGTTGGCATCGTCGTTAGCAAGATTTAATCTGGCTTTCTGAAGCTGTGTAGCTGCATTGTTGTTTTGCAGTTCATAATTCTGAACATTCAGTTTTAGCTGCTCATTTTGTGTCATCAGGTTCAAATCCGCCTGTTTGTATTGTGCATCCCTTCTGAAACTGTCAAAAATCGGAATGTTAAGTCTTAACCCTATCGCACCGAAACTAAACCAGTTCCCCCAGGAATCTCCCAGGTTATTACCCAGAGCCTGCACACCATACCTTCCATAAGCAGAAACCTTTGGCAAGTAACCAGCACGAATACGATCCTTTTCAATTCCCTGCAGTTGCATGTTGATTTTTTGTATTTTAAAATCAGTCAGGTTTGAAGGATCAAAATTGCCTGGCTCATAAGCCTGAAAAGGTTTATTTAAAGGATTATCGGTCAGTTCGATTTGTTCTGACATCGGCATTCCCATCTGAAATTTTAGCTGGTTTTGCGCATAAACAAGGTTACTTTCGGCCAGTGTAAGCTGTGACTGAATGTTGTTCAGGCTTACTTTCGTCCGGTCATAATCCACTCTTTTAATGACGCCGTTATCCAGTTGAAGCTGAAGGGTCCCCAATATTTGTTTCGTTTTATCAAGATTGTCTCTCAGCAATTCAATCTGCGCCGTTGTGACAAAAACCTGGTAATAGCTATTAGTCACATTGTAAATGATATTCTCTTTGATTTTCTGAGAATTCAGTTCTGCATTAGCAATATTGGGTTTGTTTGCTTTAAGTCCGGTTAACAGAGCCTGATCAAAAATAACCTGGTCAACCTGACCTGAAGCATTGGATAAATATTTGCTTCCTAATGTAATGATCTGATCCTCGGCAGAACCAAATGATCCGGCCGGGATTACCGTTGACTGAAGTTTAATATTATTATCCAATGCACCACTGGCAGCTACCTGCGGCAAATAATACGAAAGTGCTTCCCTTGCCTGCTGATCGGCAACGCTTTCCTGAATTTTACCAATGCGAACATTCCCGTTGTTTTTCATGCCATAATCAATACATTCTTTTAAGCTCATTTTTGTCTGTGCAAAAAGCGTATTTGAAAAGGCGATTAAGCTAAGGATTGCTATAATCCGGTTCTTTTTCATTTTTTCTATTTTAATTTTTCTTTGGCTTACAAGAATTTGGTTGATACCTCTACTAGTGACATATCAACTATTAATATAAATTTTTTTATTTTTCAATAATACCGGTAATCCGATCCAGCATGGAGAGAAACATCTCCCGTTCTTCTTCTGGAAAATGCTCCATAATCTGGTTATTGAAGGCTATTGCTAATGCCTGTATCTTTTCACAAACAAATTTTCCGCTTGGCGTTAGTGAAATCAGGTTCTTTCTTTTGTCCTCTATATCACTTTCTATTATAAGAAACCCATCTTTCTTCAAGGTCTGCACAGAGCGGAGAATCCCTGATTTGTCCTTTTGAAGAATGTTTGCAATATCCTGCTGCGTAATTTCCTGTTCTTTAAAATATACAACCATCAAAACAGGCAGCTGTTCTGCCAGTACCGGAATCCCTTCAAGAGTTAGTTCTGAATTCAGTTTTTTAAAAATAAGCCGGGTTACATTTCCAAGCTTAACATGCAGCGAATCCTTCATTTCCTCACGCATAACATTGCATCCTTTCATTATTTCTGGCAAACATCATTTTCGAATACAAAGATAATATAAGTTGATGTATCAACAAAATATTTATATATGATTTTTTTATGATTTGGTGATGAACGGTAAATTTTGGGTACCAACAAAAAACCCCGCAAAACCTAAGCTTTGCAGGGCAATTGAACCTTAACTTATATTATCTTATTTCCCTAATGTTTTTATCAGCATGCCTTTGTCAACCTTGGCCGACAGATCCATCCCGTTCAGGATTGCCAGATCATCCATTTTGCTATCAGCCATGTTATATGATTTCAGCGCATCACGAAGTGTTCCGGCATTCTGTACTGTTTTAACACGGATACGATCCGGTTCGCGATTCAGCTTGGAAGCGTCCGTAAGTGCTTTAAAGCCTTGCGCTACACCTTTAAACTGATTGAAGTTTGAATTAAAATCATTACCTGCCGATACGCCATGGATCGCATAAATGTTACCATTGTACTGAATCAGCCAGCTTGCAACCTGCGCAGCATTTGCCGCGGCGGCCTGTCCCTCGGCAGCTTGTTTAGATATCAAGACAATTGCAGGATTACCGTTAATGGTCGTTTTATTATTTTCTGAAACCTGGAGTCCGTAATTTTTAATTACAGTCTGAGCTGCTTCATCCAGTGATTTGCCTTCTGCCAGCGTGAAAAGCATCATTGCTTTGCCATCTTTAGATGCCATCTGAAACTGAGCCGGTGTATTTTCCGACTGCCATCCCGAAGGTACAGGGAATTGGAATTTTAGTCCAGGGTGATAAAATTGTCCGTCTTCGACAAATCCCTGTTTTGGATCTACGCCATAAATAAGCCCTTCAATCCGGCGAAGATAGCTATCACGGTTTACTGCATATTTTGCCTGGTGTGCTGTCTGATAAGTTGTTGCCAGCTTTTCTACCTTTACCTGACGATTACCCGGATCCGGGTGAGTCGACTGGAATGTAGGAATACTCTGCCCGGCCTTTTCGCTGATCTTTTTAAGTGTTCCAAAAAAGTCTGCCATTTCGTGCGCATCATATCCGATTTTACTTGAATATTCGACACCCAGTTCATCCGACTGACTTTCATGGTCTCTGCTGTATTTTAAAAGCAGCAAACCCAGTCCTTGTGAAGCTTGGTCGGCCAAGCCTCTGAATGTTGGAGAAAGTACCGATCCAGCTAGCAGAACGCCTTGTGAAAATACCTGTTTGGTTTGCTGGCTTGCCGAATGCCTTGCTGTAACGTGACCGATCTCATGGCCCAGAACGCCTGCAAATTCAGCTTCATTATTAAAATGCGCCATAATTCCCCTGGTAAAATAAACATAACCGCCGGGAACTGCAAAGGCATTTACAACAGGTGAGTCAACGATAAAAAACTGATAGGTCAGTTCCGGACGGTGAGAAATTTTCCCCATCGCCTTTCCTTTTTCGTTTATAAATGCATTCAGGTTTTTATCTTCATAAAGCCCCATAGATGCCACTACCGACGGATGTGATTCAGCGCCCAGTGCTTTTTCTTTGTCTTCCGACATAAATATAATTTCCTTCTTTCCTGTCACCGGATTTTTGGAACATCCCGACAAAATCCCCATCGCAAAAAGACAACAAAGGATTTGTAACTGAACTTTAATTTTCATAAAATATAAGCTGATGCGTTTTGTTATTGAGTTTGCCAAAATTAAACAAGTCTTGTAGCATTCCGAAAGAATCATGCCAAGCACTCTGTATATACGTTTCGTACCGAAGGTAGTAACTACTGTGTATTTATAAATATTATACAAATCCTATTATTATATTACCTTCGCTAACTAAAAAATATTCAGTTACAGCCCGTTTTTAAATAATGATGCGCATGCTTTTTATCTGTTTTCTGCGGTATGGTTCATAAGAAAAGCACATTCAGTTTATTACCAAAATGGCTGGCCCGCCTGGATTTTCTCGGATTGTTCGAGAAAGATCCGTTCGGCAACTATCTGACAGTCAAAAGATTTTTTATTTTTATCATTGGCTGGTTTACTTACTACCGTTATACCGCAGTTAATAAAATACGTATTACAGGAGCCGATCAGCTTTTGACACTTCCGGATAACGGCGTATTGTTCCTCTCTAATCACCAGACCTATTTTGCCGACGTCATCGCATTCTACCATATTTTTTGTGCCGCCAAATGGGGTTACAAGGATACCATTTCACCGCCATTCTATTTATTTTCTCCCCGCGCACGCTGTTATTACGTGGCCGCGTCGGAAACAATGAAGGAAGGATTACTGCCCAAGCTTTTCAGTATCGGAGGCGCTATTACCATTGACCGGTCGTGGCGCGCCAATGGGGAAAACGTAAAACGCCAGCTCGATAATTCGGCTCAGGATAAAATCGGCATGGGACTTCGTCACGGCTGGGTTGTCAGTTTCCCGCAGGGAACCACAAAACCGTATGCACCTGTACGTAAAGGGACTGCTCATTTAATTAAAGAACATCAGCCCATTGTGATTCCGGTCGTTATAAATGGTTTCAGAAGGGCATTTGACAAAAAAGGTTTACGCTTCAAAAAACGCAATACCAAACTCACGGTTCATTTTAAAGCGCCCATGCATTTTCTTCCCGACGAATCCCTTGAGAGCATGATCGAGCGGGTTACCAGGGCCATTGAGCAGGAAATTCCAGGCGATGGAAATGCCGTACCGGCAACCGAATAAGAAATGGCATGCTTTTGTTCTCCTCTTTATCAGGAACATCATTGACTGAAACCAAAAAATTATGGGGCAAAAAGTATTGATCACCGGCGGGACCGGTTTGATAGGGAAACGTTTAACTGAAATGCTTTTGCAAAGAGGATATGAGGTAGCCTATCTGAGCCGAAAAAAAGAAAACATTCCTTCCGTAAAAGTTTACGAATGGAACATCACAAAAGGATATATTGAAGAAGGTGCGGTAGAAAATACAGATTTCCTCATTCATCTTGCCGGTGCAGGTGTAGCAGATGAAAAATGGACAGATGAACGTAAAAAAGTTATTGTTTCGAGTCGGGTTGACAGTATTAATTTAATTGCCAGACAACTCAAAGAAAAAAATATCAGGCCAAAGTCATTTATCTCTGCGTCCGGAAGCAGTTATTATGGCGAAGATACGGGTGACAAACAGCATACGGAAGAATCGCCAGCCGGAAATGATTTTCTTTCACACGTAACCATTGAATGGGAAAAAGCGGCTGGTTCTGTTACAGAACTTGGTGTAAGAACAGTCCTATTCAGAACCGGGATTGTTTTAAGTCTTGACGGCGGGGCTATTCCCAAAATGTCGCTACCGGCAAAATTTGGTTTTGGCGCATCGCTGGGCTCAGGAAAACAATGGATATCCTGGATTCATCTCGACGACATGTGTAACCTCTACATCGAGGCGATGACAAATGATTCCTGGAAAGGTGCTTACAATGCCGTAGCCGCCGGGCCGGTTACCAATGAAAAACTGACCAAAGAAATTTGCAAAGCGCTGGGAAAACCACAATGGCTCCCGAACGTTCCTGCATTTGCATTAAGGCTTGCTTTTGGTGAAATGGCGAATGTAGTTCTGGGAAGCAGTTATGTGGTCAACAAACGTATTTTGGCCGAAACAGACTTTAATTATCAGTATACAGATCTTGGAAAAGCATTGGAAAATATCTTAAATAAATAATCATATCAGCTGGCTGACTGTTTTATTCAGGACAACCTGTATTATTGTTAATTTATTCTTCTACATCCACTACATTTTCCTGCACGCTTGACAGCCATTTTTCCCGTTGCACCTGTGCATGCAAATCTTCGAGTATATTCAGCTGAATGCTGCCGTTGCTGAAAGTCATCATTTGTAATCCGACAAAAGCCATGGTCTCATTCAGCCGTGTATCCAGTGGTTCATTACCAAAAATACATTCCTGCCAGTACCATTCTATTGATTCTCCGGCTACCTCTTCCACGATATCGATGTAATCCTGCAGACTATATCCAATATATGGTTTCCCAAAGCGAACCCAGAGCAGACGCATGACATCATCCAGCGACTGCTTATGATCTGTTTTTCTTCGGATATATAGATCCAGGATCAAAGCAGCCAAAGCGCCCTTATGATAAACAGAAACCTTGCGGTCAGGGATTCCTTTTTCGTAGCCATCCAGCCAAAGATCAAAAGAAGAGTCTGTCAGCGATTGCCGGGCGGCACCACTATTTTCAAAATGCCTTTTCATGTATACCTGTAATTCCTTGATATAGGTTTCATGATCAAACACACCCGCCCTTTTCAGAAAAAGATCGCCATAATAAGTGGTACAGCCTTCGGCAACGAAACAGGTCCTGAAATAATTTTCTTTTGTAAAATCATAAGGTAAAAGTTCTATCGGCCGGATCCTGATAATATTCCATGCATGAAAAAGTTCATGAGAGCTTACACCGAGTAAGTCAGCGTACAATCCCTCCCCTTCATCATCCGGCCCGAGTACAACCATTGTTGAGTTCCGGTGCTCAACGCCATGATAAAATGCCGTTGGTAAAATCAGGTTCAGAAAGTAATAAAGCGTTTCCGGGAATTCACCCATCGTAGCGATCTGCTCACGTGAGAATCTTTCGAAGTCTCTTTTGATTCTTTCCCAGTCCGGCTGCAGATTTCCATGCACCCAAACGCTAAACCGGACGTATTCGATTTCGTAATCGCATTTTTGTAAACTTGCCGAGGCCAGAAGCGGGCAGTCGACCAGCTCATAAAAATCTTTTGCACCGAGCATATTACCGTAAGCGCAGGGAATGCCATCGGCAATATCCCAAAAAGCCGACAGTCCGCATGCAATTTGAAAATCATCAGGCAGATCAAGCGTTACCTTACAGGCATCGTTTATCCGCCCTTCGGTGTAAAAGCAAAAGTTAATAAAATTAAGGTACCAGAGCGTTTCATCAACATAACTGCTGCCTGCATTCCGGACAGCCGCATAATAGGAATAATGAACTTTTACCTCCTTTTCGCCACTTGTATCGATACACCAGCGGTCTTTTGTGACCTTTCTTAACGATAGTTTCTCACCGGATTGCGAAACGGCTTCAATAAATTGAATATTTTTGGCAAAATTTTGAATTTCATAACGCCCTGGCCTCCATGCAGGAAGTTGAATTTCTATGTAATCACTGGTAACATCCGGGATCGTATAAGTAAGAGATAAAAAATTTGACCCGGGATCGGCAACAGATATATGATAATGCATAAGCAGTGAATAGGATTACAGGAGGCCCTGACTGACGGTTTATAAACCAAAACTGAGGTTTTCGACGTTAAGCGAACAATATTATAAAATAAACACATTACAAATGAAAATTAAAATCCTCCCTTCATGTTTCTTTATGTTAGCTCTTTTATCCGGTTTTGGAGCCATTGCGCAGACCGACGAATATTACCGACCGGATTCACTAAAACCCAAAACACCTGACAGGAAAGAAATCCCTCCGGTTGAAAAACAGGAATTTATAGAAAAAAAGAAAGAAGTAGATTTCAGCCAGCGGCCGTTTGTGGACAGAGTGAGACTTGGCGGCAGCTTTGGACTAAGCTTTGGAACGGTAACCAATATTAACTTATCCCCTATGGCAGGTTATGAGCTGACCGAAAAACTGGTAGCTGGTGCTGGAGTTACGGGTATGTATTTCCGGTCAAGATTGTTTGGAATTAATTCTTTTTATTACGGAGGCCGGGGATTTTTGATGTACTCTCTTTTTCCAATGGTGAATCTGATAGGCGAAGTGGAAACAATGAATGTGGAGGCGGATACCTTCATTAAATATGATGCCCGTAAATGGATTACCTCTCCGATGCTTGGCGCTTCTTACTCCCAGCCCATCGGCGGACGTTTTATTAAAGCGGTCCACTTTACAGCACTTTATAATTTCAATTACAATAATCAGCTGGATGACTATGGAAATAATATTTCCCCATACGGAAGTCCGTTTGTTTTCAGAATTACATTCCTTTAAAATTTAATAAATCGTTATAATCAGATTTAAGCTTTGGCTTAATAACATCAGCAAATATGGAAAATCCCGTTTTAATTTTTGGTGCAGGAGACCTTGGCGTGCAGGCCCTGGATATATTCAGAAGAAACCAGGTTTTGGTCTACGGACTTTTAGATGACAAAAAAGAGCTTCAAGGCCAGGAATACGGCGAGGTAAGTGTTCTTGGAAATACGGACGATTCAAATTTTGTAAATATCGTTGGCGATAAATGTGAAGCATTCGTGGCAATTGGTGAGCGTTCAGTGCGCGAAAAACTAGTGGAAACGCTGGTAGAAGATCGTAAAACAATGCCCGTGAATGCCATTCATGATACAGCTGTCATTTCTGAAATGGCGGAAATCGGGCATGGAAATCTAATCGCTGCGCGTGTTACAATTGGTCCTAAATCGAAAGTAGGAAGCCAGTGCCTGGTTCAGACAGCTGCCATTCTGGATACCTGGGTACAGGTTGGCAATTATGTCACAATTGGCAGCGGCGCAATTATTAATGACCGTGTAAAAATTGCTGACGGCGCCTACATCGGTTCCGGCGCAATCATTGTAGCCGGTATTGAAATCGGTAAAAATGCACGCATCGGAGCTGGTTCTGTGGTTGTAGAAAATGTGCCTGCGAAGGCCACATACTTTGGTAACCCGGCGAAGAAGGTTTAGGAATAAATGAGGAAGCGCCGGTATCTATAAATGAAGACATAAGTATCTTCAATCACACACTAAATATTAGTTACTTGAAACGGAATGATACACTTTGGAAAGGAATACTGGAAAACGTATGTGAAGATTTTTTACGGTTCTTTTTCAGAGATGCGGATTCTTTGTTTTCCATGGAAAAAGGATTTCAATTTCTGGATAAAGAATTGGATCAGTTGTTCCCTACGGATGACATGGCAGCTCCAAAATTTGTTGACAAACTGATAAAAGTATTTACAAAATCCGGTAAAGAGGAATGGATATTAATCCATGTAGAAGTACAGGGATACAAAGATGATGATTTTGGCAAACGTATGTTTACCTACTTCTATCGTATTCTGGATAAATACAACAAACCTGTAACCGCGATTGCTATTCTGACAGATAACGATAAAAATTTTCATCCTTCCATTTATCAATACGAATATCTTGGAACAAAAGCTGCCTTTCACTTTAACACATATAAGGTTTTAGATCAAGAGGAGAGACTTCTGTCAGAAGATAAAAATCCTTTTTCTATTGTTGTGCTAACAGTACTTCTTGCATTAAGCAAAAGGAAAGTCACGGATGAAAAACTTTATAATTTAAAGTATTCACTGGCAAAAAATTTACTATCGAGAAAGATTGAAAAAAAGAAAATTGATGACCTTCTAATCTTTTTACAGCATTACGTAACATTTGCTGACCCGGAATATAATGTTAAATTTGAGAAGAAAATTGAGGAGCTAACAGAAAACCAGAGAACCATGGGCATAAGGGAACTCGTACTTGACCAGGCAAAAAAAGAAGGTATTGCTTTAGGTGAAAAGAAAGGTATGGAAAAGGGTATTCAAGAGGGGAAAACGGAAGTTGTAAGAAATATGCTGACCACAGGCAGATTTACGGATAAAGAGATTGCCAACTTTGCAAGTGTTCCGGAAACTTTTGTAGCGGAGATAAGAAAAGCGCTGTAATATTCATTTGTAAACAGCTTAATACCACTGACTCCCAGTTGGGAGTCTTTTATTAATGTGTAATAAAAAATCATCATAGTTTTTTTATTAACACGAAAAGACACTACCTTTGCAGTCCTTTTGACAGAAAAAGTGAAAGAGCTAAGTAAATACAACATAGACATTTACGGTTTGGAAGACAAACAGTATGACTATGATATGGAGTCGGGTGATGCGTTTTTTGAGGAACTTGAACAGGATATTGTTGAAAAGGGCCATTTTAAAACACATGTGCAGCTGATAAAATCAGCAACCATGATTCAGATTCATTTTCATACGGAGGGAACAGTCGGATTGATATGTGACCGTAGTCTGGAACCGTTTGAAGAGCCATTTGTTTCGGATGAAAAAATTATTCTGAAATATGGTGACCGAAATGAAGAGTTAACCGACGAGATTGAGATTATATATAGAAATACACCGCGGATCAATGTTGCCAGGTATATTTTTGAGTTTATAGCACTGTCTCTGCCGTTTAAAAAAATACATCCTGATCTTCGTAATGATGAAGATGGCTTGCCCGGAGAGGAAGATGAAGTAGTACTGGTTTATACTTCTCAAAGTGATGATAACGCAGAAGAAGAGGAGCCGGAAGAAAAAATCGATCCGCGCTGGGAGGCATTGAAAAAATTAAAAGGAGAATAAGTTTTGCAGATACATCGCTGTGTGTAATAAATAGCAGAACATTTTAATAAGAATTTCAAAAACGAATATTAACATACAGAACATAAAGCATCATGGCACATCCCAAGCGGAAAATTTCCAAAACCCGTCGCGATACACGCAGAGCGCATGACTTCCTAACTGGCAAACAATTAGGAACAGACGCTTCAACAGGTGAAATCCACCAGTTTCACCGTGCACACGTACACGAAGGAAATCTGGTTTACAGGGGTAAAGTAGTAGTTGAGAACTACACTAAAGCGGTTTAATTTTTGACAGTGAAGATATCAATTTCGCAGCAGCCCTATAAAAGTTGTTGCGAAATTCTTTTTTACTAAGGCACAACTGCTAAATTTACACCTTCGATTTCTAACTTTTAGTATAAAATAACAGCGTGTAAATGAAAATTGCGGTAGATGCTATGGGGGGAGATTTGGCTCCACAGGCTATTGTTGAAGGGGTTATACAAGCCGCTTCTGAACTACCATCGGAGGCAAGAATTGTGTTAATTGGCCGGGAAAGTGCTATTTTGGACATTTTTACCCAAAATAATTTTACTCCTGTTAATATTGACATTGTTCATGCAGAAGATGTTATTGAGATGGGTGAACACCCTACCAAAGCACTTTCACAAAAACCTAATTCCAGTATCGGAATTGGTTTCAAGCTTCTTAAGGAGAAAGAAGTGGACATATTTTGCAGTGCCGGCAATACCGGTGCCATGCATGTAGGTGCACTTTTCAGCATCAAAGCCATTGAAGGAGTTTTAAGACCAGCTATTGCAGGCTTTGTCCCTCAGGTTGGCGGCGGACATGCTATCATGCTGGATATCGGTGCAAATGCCGATTGTAAACCGGAGGTTCTTGCACAATTCGGAGAAATCGGATCACTTTTTGCACAACATACTTTTCAAATTGAAAGTCCGCGTGTTGCGTTAATGAATATTGGCGAAGAAGAGCAAAAAGGCTCTTTAACTTCACAAGCGACCTATCCGCTCCTGAAAGGAAATAAAAAGATCAACTTTATTGGAAATATTGAAGGAAAAGACCTCTTCAAGAATAAAGCAGATGTAATCGTAACAGACGGTTTCACAGGTAATATTCTGTTTAAACTCGGCGAATCACTGTATGAAATTGCCAGTGAAAGAGGTATAAAAGATGATTTCATTGATCAAACCAATTACGAATCGATAGGCGGCAGCGCAATTATCGGCGTAAACGGAAATGTGATGATCGCGCATGGCATTTCGTCGCCCCTTGCTATTAAAAATATGATCGGCTGGGCTTATAAACAGGTTAAGTCCAAAGCTTACCTGCACATTGCCCAGGCCCTGAACTAATACCAAATGCTGACAACCAAGCTAATATCGAAAAAACGACATTATCTTTTACCACAATCCAACCGGATTTTGATTGTTATAATTGAACCATGACCCAAATTAGAGCCTCCATTACAGGAATACAAGGGTATGTGCCTGACTACATTCTCACAAATGCCGAACTGGAAACGATGGTTGCTACGAACGACGAATGGATCGTTAGCCGTACAGGTATCAAAGAAAGGCGCATTCTGAAGGGCGAAGGCTTGGGAAGTTCGCACATGGGAGCAGAAGCCGTAAAAGGCTTGCTGTCTAAAACCAATACTTTACCTTCTGAAATAGATCTTTTGATCTGTGCTACTACCACCCCGGATTTCATTTTCCCGTGTACGGCCAACCTGATCTGTGATATGGTAGGGATACGTAACGTCGGGAGTTTTGATATCCAGGCGGCCTGCTCCGGTTTTGTTTATGCACTTACACTGGGATCTCAATTTATAGAGACCGGAAAATATAAAAAAATTGTAATTGTCGGTTCGGATAAAATGTCTGCAATAACGGATTATACAGATCGCAAGACCTGTATTCTGTTTGGCGACGGAGCAGGAGCAGTCCTGCTTGAGCCCGATACCGAAGGATACGGAATTCAGGATTCTATCATTCGTTCGGATGGCGTAGGTTATCCATATCTGCACCAGAAAGCGGGTGGAAGCCGCTATCCACCTACGCATGAAACCATTGATAACCGCTGGCATCATGTTTTCCAGGACGGTGCCCAGGTGTTTAAGTTTGCCGTTACAAACATGGCCAATGTTTCTGCCGAAATTATGGAGAAAAATAATTTGTCCAGCGACGATGTTGCCTGGCTTGTTCCGCATCAGGCTAACCGGCGGATCATTGAGGCTACTGCAAACAGAATGGGCGTTGGAATGGACAAAGTGATGATGAACATCCAGAAATACGGCAATACAACCTCCGCTACAATCCCGCTCTGTCTCTGGGACTACGAATCACAGCTCAAAAAAGGAGATAATCTGATATTATCCGCTTTCGGAGGCGGTTTTACCTGGGGCTCAGTATTTTTAAAGTGGGCCATCGGGAGCTAAGAAATAGATCCAACGGAAAATATCCGTTCTATCTTTCAACATTTTATATTAAAAACTATTTCGCATCATTATTGAATTAAAATGGCAACTACAGCAGATTTGCGTAACGGATTGGTAATACACTATAACCATGATCTGTTTCAGGTTACAGAGTTTCAGCACGTTAAACCCGGCAAAGGAAATGCTTTTGTTCGTACCAAATTAAAAAGTCTGACATCCGGCAAAGTGTTGGACAATACTTTTTCATCCGGTGCTACTATTCTCCCGGTTCGCGTTGAACGTCATAAGTTTCAGTTCCTGTATAAAGATGAAGTGGGTTTCAATTTCATGAACTCCGAAACTTTTGACCAGGTTTTGATCGATGAAAAACTGATTACCAATGCTGATCTGATGAAAGACGGACAGGAAGTTGAAATCCTGATCAATACAGAAACTGAGGCTGCATTACTTTGTGAATTGCCGCCTTTTGTGGAATTAGAAGTAACTTATGCGGAGCCGGGCTTAAAAGGTGATACAACCAACTCGCCTAAAAAGTCGGTTGAAGTAGAAACCGGAGCACGTATCATGGTTCCTCTATTTATTGAAGAGGGCCAAAAAATCAAAGTCGACACACGCACCTACGATTACGTAGAAAGGGTAAAATCATAATTTCATTTTCTGTTAAGGTAAAAGAAACGGATTATCTGCTCATCAACGGGCATGGTTCGCTTCTCTCCTTCACTGCTTAAAACTGTCCAAATGGAAACTAAAGAAATTCAGAAGCTAATTGATTTCATCGCCCAGTCGGGACTGGATGAAGTGAATATTGAAACCAACGAATTAAAGATTAAGGTAAAAAGGTATGGTTCTGCACCGGTAGTTTATACCTCTACACCTCAGGCATCCGCTCCTGCAACTTCCCCTGTTCAGTCTGCATCAGTTGCTCAGCCGGGCAATTCAGCACCAGCTGAAACAGGTGCCGTTTCTGATCCTGCTGCATCAAACCTGATCACGATCAAATCACCTATGATCGGAACATTCTACCGTGCATCAAGTCCTGAAACACCTTCGTTTGTAAGTATCGGTGACGAAATCAAACCGGGTAAAGTGGTCTGCGTAATAGAAGCTATGAAGCTTTTCAACGAAATCGAATCTGAGATTTCAGGAAAAATTGTAAAAATTCTGGTAGAAAACGCAACTCCGGTTGAATTTGACCAGCCTTTGTTTTTGGTTGAGCCTGCATAAGGGTAATGGCTGATCTGTAAAACTAAATAGATTTTCATGTTTAAAAAGATACTCATTGCCAACCGGGGCGAGATCGCTCTGCGTGTTATAAGGACTTGTCGTGAAATGGGAATAAAAACGGTGGCTGTATATTCCACGGCCGACCGCGATAGTCTTCATGTTCGCTTTGCTGACGAGGCCGTTTGTATTGGCCCGCCACCAAGCCGTCAGTCTTATCTTAGCATACAAAATATTATTTCAGCAGCCGAAGTTACCGGTGCTGATGCCATACATCCGGGATACGGATTTTTATCCGAAAACGCTGAATTTTCACAAATTTGTGCTGATTACGGAATCAAATTTATAGGTGCCACTGCTGCCCAGATTAACGGAATGGGTGATAAGGCTACTGCCAAGGCTACCATGATCAAGGCAGGCGTTCCTGTTGTACCGGGTTCAGAAGGTTTGCTTGAATCTGTTGAACAGGGAAAAAAACTGGCAGAAGGTATAGGTTATCCGGTAATCGTGAAAGCGACTGCCGGTGGAGGCGGACGCGGTATGCGGGTAATCAACAAACCGGAAGAATTCGAAAAGGCATGGAATGATGCCCGCACGGAATCTGCTGCGGCATTTGGAAATGACGGTTTGTACCTTGAAAAATTTGTGGTTGAACCACGTCATATTGAAATCCAGATCATTGGAGATCAGTACGGAAAAGTTTGCCACCTTTCTGAAAGGGATTGTTCAATACAGCGACGTCATCAGAAGCTGGTTGAAGAAACTCCGTCTCCGATCATCACACCCGAATTGCGTGAAAAGATGGGTGCTGCTGCTATTAAAGGTGCACAAGCTATCGGTTATGAAGGTGCAGGTACCATTGAGTTCCTGGTGGATAAATACGGAGAATTCTTCTTCATGGAAATGAACACCCGTATCCAGGTTGAGCACCCGATTACAGAAGAAGTTACGGATTTCGATCTGATTAAAGAGCAAATCAAAGTTGCTGCCGGAGAACCGATCAGCGGCCAGAATTATACGCCAAAACTTTTTGCCATGGAATGCCGGATCAACGCCGAAGATCCTGCAAATGGTTTCAGGCCATCACCCGGTAAGATCACAAACCTGCATTTTCCCGGTGGCCACGGAGTACGTATTGACAGCCATGTTTACAGTGGATATACGATTCCGCCGAATTACGATTCTATGATTGCCAAGCTTATAGTAAGCGGACAGTCACGTGAGGAGGTTCTTACGCGTATGAAACGTGCTTTACAGGAATTTGTCATTGAAGGTATCAAAACAACCATTCCGTTCCATATTAAACTAATGGATGATCCTGGCTTCAAATCCGGAAATTTCACGACCAAATATCTGGAAACTTTTGATTTCTCTTCGCTTTAAGCAACGCATTAAAAGTAAAGGGTTCAGAAAAGAGTATTTACAAACAAACAGTCCGGCTTCGAAAGAGGCCGGACTGTTTGTTTGATATCATGTGCATTTGAAACTTCAATTTATCTGAATAATAAAACTAAAGTTGACAAAACTTTTCAGAAATCTGTTTATATACAGTCTAAATAAAACTATTTTTGTATAAGATATTTTTTGAAAATTTTATTGATAGCGGTAGAAGGAAAAAATGATATATTTTGAAAAAATGGAGGCAGACAGCGATCAGGAAAAAAATATAAATCATTGGCAATATCCTGATTTTACCACTATAAAAAAGGAAGAAATCACCGAAACCGATATCGTATTTGATGATGAATTACGCATTGGCTCCGGAAAAGAAATTTTATTGGAAGATATCTATATCTGGTATGGTCAATTTCGGGCACGTTCAAAAAAGCCGATACTAATCAAAAGCGCAGGTGCTCATATCCAGATGACTTTTAGCCTGCAAAACGCAACCACTTACCTTAGCGAAACACATTCAGGGGCTTTTGTAAAGTTTAAGCCACATCAGCATAATTTGTTACTTCTCCCCAAAAAAGATATGCTGGTGCAATGGCAGGCCAGTGAAGAAACAGAACTATTTGCCATCAACATTACCGCGGATTTTTTCTTCAATACACTTCCTGAAACACATCCGCTTCGTGAACATTTTCAAAATGGTATTTCAGAAACATTACCCGCATTTTTAAGCCAGCGAAATTTACCGGTAACACCTAAGATGATCTCTACCTTGTTTGAAATCCTGAATTGTCCATACAACGGTTATCATAAAAGCCTGTTTGTAAAAGCAAAGGTAATCGAGCTTCTGGCCCTACAATTTGATCAGTTTGAACAGCTTCCTCTTCCTGATTTCACTTCTGCATTAAAACAGGAGGATATCCAGAAAATGCATCTTGCACGCAAAGTACTGCTCGAAAACATAGAAATGCCGCTTTCCCTGAAAGACCTTGCGCATCAGATCGGAACAAATGAGTTTAACCTGAAAAAGTATTTTAAAGAGGTATTTGGCACTACCGTTTTTGGTTATTTACACGACTTCAGAATGGAACGTTCCAAGATACTGCTGTGTGAAGAAGAGCTAAAAATTTCTGATGTAGCCCGTAAAATGGGTTATAAACACGCCACCCATTTTACGGCTGCATTTAAAAAACACTTTGGTTATCTGCCTAATAAAATCAGAATTCTGCTAATTCATTTTCTACAGCTTGCCGAATATCTCATTCAGCTGGGAACTGAACTAATGGAAAGCGGGATTACAACCGAGGTAGTTTAAGTCTGCAGCTCGGAGTTTAAAAATGAGCAGTGTTTATTATCATAAATCATCTAAACAAAACAGTGACTCTTTGCTTAGAATTGATCCGTCCAGATGATTTATGATCTCCGGGATCTTTAGTAATTACTCTGTTTGATCATCAGAAAATTAGCAGCCAGCTGAAAGGCTATAAATTCAAAGGCAAAAAACGTTGTAAAAGAGTTGAATACATAGCCGGTAGCAAAGGTTGTCCAGATTGCCGCTATACCGGTCAAAGCCATAAAAGCTGTGTAAATAATGAGTGAATATTTATATTTGGTCGGCGCATACATGGTACTAAGCGGAACCATCATGGCAAAGCCGAAAACGGCAACAGGAAGATATAACTCCCCTCCAAGAAAATAAGCCAGCAAACCAGCCAGAAAAATCAAAAAGCTGATTCCGACGAAATTTGAACTCATAATCTCGGTCTTACTCAGCAGATGTTTGCCATATTTGCTCAATCGCAGAAAGAGGTTGCTCACCGGCGTAATAATCCAGGTTGAAAAAGCTACCAGTGCCAATAATATGATCAACGGATTCAGATAAGGCTGTAACGTTTCATTACTTTCCGCAACGGATCTGATGATTTTTGAAAGGGCATAAAAGCCAATAATTACACCCCATTGATATTTGGACGTAAGGTTACTGATCCAGAATGCATATTTTAAAAAGAACCGGTAAAATACATTGTTTGCCTTTAAAGCTTCCATCATACCACTTTGCGCATAGGTAGAGTTAGGATCATTTTTCAGGGATTCTCTGAAATGTTCCAGTGCTTTTTTCTGATTTCCTTTTTCAAGCAAATTCCAGCCGTAGTTGGCATGCGTATAGGCATTGTTCGGATCCTCCCGCAAGGCTCCTTCAATGGTTTGAAACGACTCTTCATGTTTATTCAGCTTGAGCAGCGAAGTACTCCTGATGTTCAACCCCAGAATATTTTCCGGATCAAGTTCAAGAGCACGGTTTGCCATTTCCAGTGCTTCTTCAAATTGCTTACGACTCAGCTTTACTGAAGCCCACAAAGCATAGAAATCTGCATCAGAAGGATCAAGTTCCAGTGCCTGCCGGATATACTTTTCAGCATCATCATATTTATTTTGATAGATAGAAATTCTCGCTTTGATATAGAACAGGTAGGCACTTTCCGGACTGATACCAATTGCCGTATCTATCAATGAAACTGCTTTTTCAATTTTACCCAGCTGAAAATTAACTTCGGTCAGTAATACAAGCGTACGTACATCATTGGGATCTGTGCTTAGGGCATCTTTCAGAATCCGTTCGGCATCCGCATACCTTTGCTGCTGAATCAATATCTCTGCTCTCTGAAGAAGGGATTCAGTCATTATTTTTTTATTTTTAAGTGCAGAAGAATGTCGTCGTACAGTCCCGAATCGTTTGCAAAAAGGGCGAAATTTTTAGCAGTCGTAAACCATTCCAGCGTGCTGGGCTTATGTTTCCTGCTGGCATTCATCAGATCCGACGTTTTAATCGGCTTCGGGATTCCGTCTGTAAACGATAATTCTATTTTTTCTTCAATCGCAATGTCAATCAAAGCTTCAATATCTGCGCCGGAGTAATGTTCAAGCTTTTTGGCAAGACCTTTAAAATCAACATTGTCAACCGGCTTATTTCTCAGTTTGAGCTGAAGAATGGATTCTCTTGCTTCATCATCCGGCGGCGGCACAAAAATAATGCGGTCAAACCGGCCTGGTCTCCTGAAAGCCGGATCCAGATGCCAGGGCGTGTTGGTTGCACCCAGAATCAGGATACCTTCATTGTTGTTATCAATCCCGTCCAGTTCCTGTAAAAACTGGTTGATCAGATGTCTGCCGCCCGATTGCTTCATATCGCTTCTGCTCGCTCCAAGCGCATCAATTTCATCAAAAAACAGTACACAAGGTGTGTTTTGACGGGCTACTTCAAAAATATCGTGCAGATTTTTCTCACTGCTGCCGATCCACATATCCAGAATATCACTCAGCCCGACATTGATAAATTTTGCATTCACCTGTCCGGCGGTAGCTTTGGCAATGTACGTTTTCCCACACCCGGGAGGACCGTACAACAGGATTCCCCCACCGGTTTTTTTTCCATATGCCTTGTAAAGATCAGGATGCAAAAGTGGTTTAATAATTTTCAGGTCAATTTCCTTTTTGACGTTTTCCATTCCACCCACATCGCTGAAATTAATGGAAGGTCTTTGGATAAAACTGCTTTCGAAATTGTCGTCATATTCCTCATCATCGTAATCATCTTCATCTGATACAGTACCGGAAAGACGCAGTTCCCGGTCCAGTTCCTCATCCTGGTAGCCGGGATTAAGTTTCAATGCTCTTTTATAAATATCAATCGCATTTGAAATCGCATTTTCACGCAACAGCGCCTTTGCATACAAAAGCAGCATATCAAAATTCCTGGGTTCATCCTCGATCAGATGTTCCAGGATCACATTACATTTTGAATATTCATTTTTCAAAAAGAAAACCCTGGCCAGCCCGAATTTAGCATTGCTGTCCGACGAAAGTTTCAGTAAGCCCGAAAATTCCTCTTCGGCTTCTTCGAGCCGGTTTGCCCTCAGTAAAATTTCTGCAAGATGCTGTTTCAGAGGAATATTATCCGGAGAAAACCGGAGTGCCTCTTTTAAGCTATTAATTGAATTATCGTCCATATCTTATTTTCTGGTGGGTATTGCCCTTAAATTTCTCACTAACCATTAATAATACGGGAAATATCATTTAACCGTGCCATTTTGGGGAAAGTAATTTATGAACAAAGTTTATTTTCCCTAACAATCAGAAGTAAATTTATTCAAAATCACTCGTTCAAATTTTATATTATTTGACCTTTTAATTATATCTTTATTAACTTTGGTTTCATCATGAGCTTACCAGCCCCGAATGTCTGACAGTGAACATCCTAATTTGTTAAAAGATATCCTGCTCTGGAACGGGTTGGTAAAGGGAAGCGAAAAAGCGCTGGAAGAGCTCATGCGGATACATTACAAGTCGCTGCTTAATTACGGCTACAAATTTTTTAAAGATGAAGAATTTCTGAAAGATTGTCTTCAGGATGTTTTTATTGAAATCTGGAATCGTAAAACGCAGATATCTACTCCGTCTAATGTAAAAGCCTATCTACTTGTCTCGTTACGCCGCAGAATTTTCCGCAACGGCCGCCGGCAGCACTTATTTGAAGATCAGGTGTCTTTTATTGAGGATGGAAATGAAGCAGGAATAGAATTTTCTCCCGAATGGTGGCTGATTGAGGAAGAATCACTTGCACTGCGTACCAGGCGTATGGCAGATCTGTTAAATACGCTGCCCGCCCGTCAGAGAGAAGTAATTTACCTTAAATATTACCAGGACCTGAGCAGAGAAGAAATTTCAGAAATGCTCTCTATTACTCCCCAGACAGTTTCCAACATTCTTCAGATTGCCTATTCTTTTCTTCGCAAACACTGGAACACGGCTGCTATCAGCATTATCTTGAAACTGGCTCTCAGCTGATTTCAGGATACTGAGCAACAACATAAAAATAATCTGATTTTTTTTCACATTCTTATGGTATGTGACAGCTACTTCTTGCATCTCTGAGATAACAGTCCGTTTCTCTATGCAAGATTATCATCGTTATACTACTTCCGATTTTATTTCAGATCCCTTTTTCAGATCATGGGTACTGGATCATGAGCCAAACGCAAGAGTGTTCTGGGAAGAATGGATACAATCCAACAAATATCAGTCGGAAGAGATCGAAGAAGCCAGGGCTGTACTGCTTACGCTGCAAGAAAAAAAGCTCCTGACGGATGATAAAGAAGTAGAACGCCAGATTCAGCTGACATTGAACAGAATAAAAGATAAATCAGAAAATAATATTGAAGTTACTTCCAGACCCATTTACCTGCTGACCTATATGCGTTGGGCTGCCGGGATAGTTTTGGCGTTTGGCTTAGGCTGGTCTTTTTTCCAGTATATGCAGTCGGTTCCGGAACCCGGAATCACTAAAATAAATATATTAAAAGAGAGCACAGATGGCAGCCTGATGAAGTACAACAATACCTTGCTGCCTTTGGCGATCACGCTTGATGACAACAGTACAGTAGTTCTTCAGCCAAAAAGTGAGCTGCGCTATCCGGATAAATTCACTGGCGCTAAAAGAATAGTCAGCCTGAAAGGAGAAGCTTTTTTCCAGGTTACCAAAAATGCAAACAAGCCCTTTATAGTTCTTACAGAAGAACTGGTCACCGAAGTTTTAGGAACGAGTTTCACTGTCAGGTCTTTTGAAAAGGACAAAAGTGCATCGGTATCCGTAAAGACCGGACGCGTTTCTGTACATACAAAGCTGGAAGAGCTGAGTATAAAAAAATCAGATTCCAAAGAGGTTGCGGGAGTTATTCTGACACCCAATCAACAGGCTGTGTTCAAAAAAGATCTAGCGCACCTTGTCAAAACAGTGGTAACCAATCCGATCCGGATTCCGGAAACGCCTGCTCCGGTACTGGCCTTTGACGAAGCGCCGGTAAAGCAGGTTTTCGAAACACTGGAAAAAGAATATGGAATTGAGATACTGTTCAATTCCGAGACATTATCAGCCTGTTTTCTGACTGCAAATTTGTCCGGACTAACGCTTTATGAGCAAATGGACCTGATATGCAAGGTTATCAAGGCAAGATATGAAATCATTGATGCCCAAATTATTATACATAGTTCGGGATGCAATACCGCCGGCTGATCCTGAACCTTTAAATTAACCTTAAACTGACACCTATGATATAAACACAACTACCTGCTACAAAAAAAGAGCCAGCAATGGTTGCGACATCGCTGACTCTCCTTTTTAATCTCACTTTTCGAATTTCTC
>Ga0265797_10003675_pt1 | contig 24362 bp, 28 predicted proteins | sample P2T30metagenome_FD_192433 | JGI IMG/M metagenome (GOLD analysis project Ga0265797, IMG submission 192433) | Plant litter microbial communities from East Loma Ridge, Irvine, California - P2 T30 | ecosystem: Environmental > Terrestrial > Plant litter > Unclassified | place: USA: California... | reverse complement strand
GAGAGTGATGTCGAAATCCTCACCACCGAGATGTGTGTCTCCGTTGGTCGACTTGACCTCAAAGACGCCGGCCTGAATCTCAAGAATAGAGATATCGAATGTACCACCACCGAGATCGTAGACGGCGACCACATTGTCGGTGGCCTTGTCGAGACCGTAGGCGAGAGCGGCGGCAGTAGGCTCGTTGACGACACGGAGGACGTTCAAGCCAGCGATCATACCGGCGTCCTTGGTAGCTTGACGCTGCGAGTCGTTGAAGTAGGCGGGGACTGTGACGACGGCGTTCTTGATGTTCTTGCCCATGTACGACTCTGCTGTCTCCTTCATCTTTCCGAGGACGAAGCCACCCACTTGCGAAGGCGAGTACTTCTGTCCCTGTGCCTCGAGCCAGGCATCACCATTGGTGTGCTGGACGATCTTGTATGGGACCTGCTGGATATCACGCTGGACCTCAGCATCCTGGAACTTGCGGCCAATGAGACGCTTGGTCGCGAAGAGTGTGTTCTCGGGATTGACGACCGCCTGGCGCTTGGCGGCGATACCGACAAGACGCTCGCCTTCCTTGGTGAAGCCAACGACGGATGGCGTTGTTCGGCCACCTTCAGAATTTTCAATAATGCTACGATGCCCCAGCGATTAGTTTTATAAAAATTCATTCTGGTGGTTCACATACCGTGGAACTTTACCCTCCATGACTGCAACCGCTGAATTCGTCTAAAGTGAAAGAAATCAGTGTATGTCGCGCGTGCGCCTTGCTCATAGAGTTCTTACGGTTCCCAGGTCGATACCTTTTGCCAATGTCAGTGTATGTTTCTTAAGTAGTTCGAACGTGAAACTTGCCGATGACACTGCCTTGTACCTTACCCTCCTCAGCGTATCCGCGCCTGAATTGGGCCATTGGGGCCCTCATTGTGGGTGCCCGCCATGCTGCAGAAGCACGCGGCAACTGTGAAGACGTCAGTATTGTTGTAGGTGGCGGTGCAAGCGCAACAACCTACAGTCCGTGATAATCTGGATGAGAGCATTGCGAGGTGTGTGTAGATGCTGCTCGAGAGAATGCAGATAAGAGAATAGGTAGTGGTTTGATTGCGTGGTGACGAGAGGTGGATTTAATGACGGACACGACGGCTAGAGCTTTGGCCACCAAGAGCAAAAATGTTGATGATCGAAGCGCAAAGAAGCCGAGCGAATGACCGCCCCGAATCGCCGCCGAGGGTCCAAGCGTCACTGCTTTTACCTACCACCTAGTTGCGATGGCAATTGCTAACGTTCGGCGTGATCACGTTGTAAGAATCATGAGGCGGTAGACTTTTCCTTTGGTTATTTGAAAATTTGCAATGTAGTCGTCGATGTGCTCATGGCTTGGCATCGAATGACCGCTAAGATTCGACACAATCTTCCTCACCACCTTCTGATCGCAGCCTTATCTAAGTTACTACTGTTCGTACGTTTCTACGACTACTTTGACACGATGTCTATGCTCTTGTGATCGCTTATGTCGGGATCATGTTGTGGGGCGGAACGGTCTGGTAAGACCTACAAGATGTTACACCACGTACAGTAGTAATAGGTTCGTGGGACATACCTTCGTGCTTTTGGTCGTTTTGTCGCCGACCTTCGACTCTTCCATGAATCCTACTGGCTCCTTAGCCACTTTGGTATCGTCGGCCTCGTCGCTCATATCGTCCTCGCTCATCTCGTCCTCATCGCTCATGTCACTCACTTCCTCATCGTCGGAACACATCTCTCCTTCCGCCTCGAAGATCGCGCGACCCTCCTCTACTCCAGCGTCATGTACAGCTAGTGCGTCAAGCACTTCTGATTCGACGTCAAGATCTGGCCTCTCGCGTCGCCCCTCCTCGTCGTCGAGCAAAGCTTGTCTAGGTGTATACAGTCAGCCCATTCTCACGCGATCTTGTACGGAATGCGGTACATACTTCAGTTCGTCCAGTCCTTCACGAAGATCCGCCATCGACTTTTAAACAGCAGGATATACGCCCTCCACGTGCCATCGCCTCGTGATACGCCAAAGGGTCTCAGCCTTGACGTAACAGCTGTATGCCTCTTCCCAGTCGCCTAGGGTGCCACCAAGCAACGAGAGGCATTTGATGCGATGGAATCTGGGAGTCGTAGGTTCGTCAAGCAGTTGGCGCAGCGCCTCAATGCATTCATCGAACTTGTCTCGCTGATAGAGTTCAGCAGCGGCATTAAAAGCGATCGAGAAGTGACGATCATTCTCGTCCATTGTGCTTGCAGGGGAGTTGCAGTAGGCGTGGGCGTGGGCGTGTAGTGAGATGTGGTTTGCTGTAAATTCCGCAGCGCAAGTGCAGACGCGATAATGGTTTATGATGATTGGAATGGATAGTTCGCAATATTAAATGCTGTTTTCCCTTTCACTTTGATATTGTTCGCGCGGAGGTTGCGATCAGAAGGAGCGACTCGATTTGGATGTGGCGCATGTGGGCTTGGCGTGGCGCAGTCGTGTGGGGTTTGAACATGGATGTGATCTACCTACGTCTTTCGTCGGGTGTCGCGAATGAAGCACGACGCACGCGCAGTACATTCGACTTCCCCCATACATCTCACAACACTACCTGGAACGCGCAATCCTCATCATTTGCATTCAACATTTCTATTGCGCCCCTCCCGAACCTCTGCGCCGCGTCTTTGTAGTTCCGTCCTATCGTGACGTAGCGCCTCTTTGCCGCCTCTAGCATTCGCATACGAGTCGCACAACCACAGACGTGGTAGACATGCGCCCGACGCCATGACGGGCGCCGTCGATGACTCCCTGTGCGCATCTTCTTTCACATTTCCACCCTCTTGGCGCATACTGACTGCAGCAGGAGTCGGGATATCAATACCTTGGTCCTACCCTCCAAGTCGTTCTATCCCACCAAGATCCCTATCGCGTGAGCCTCATACCAGCCCATTGCATCATGTGCGCATGGCTAACACGTGTAGCCACTACCAATTGCGCCACCTCATATCCTCCCCCGAGCCTGACATACTCTTTTACGCCTCAGGCCCGCGCATTTACTGTTTCAACACCGTCACTCAGACCCGTACCCACATCACCACGCTGCCATGGGACGCCAGATGCATGTCTTCCGGCTTTGGTTTCGTAGCGGTGGGCGGACCGGAAGGCGGCAACTTCGCGGCGATCAAGCTGAAAGGCTTCCCTCCTGCAGAATGCGACGTTGACTCGGCCCTGCCTCTCAATTTCCAGCATCGATTGCCCTGCCCACCTGTCATCAACGCCACGCACGTACAGCTTGACAAGATAGGTGACGATATCGTCAATTCGATCACAATCCATAAATTCCCAGCAGAGGGCGATGACGGGCAGGACGAGGTGGTGGCCGTTCTTACGAACAACGACCGCACCGTGAGGATGTACTCGTTGACGCAGGATCTGGAAGTTACAGTCTTGGATCTGCCATTCGCAATGAACCACGCCACAATTTCGCCTGACGGGTCATTACTAGTCGCAGTGGGAGACATATCGACTGCATACTTCTTCGAAAGGGTCAGGAAAGACAAGCCAAGCAGCATGAAGACGCCCGAAGGACGAATACAGGTGTTTCCGCCGGAATGGCAACTGCTCGAGCAGGTCTCGCTATACCGACCAAGCGATCTCCTGGCAGACGGCTACTTCTCCACAGCCTGGTCACCAAACGGACGTCTTTGCGCGGTTGGGTCGGAATGCGGATATATCTCGGTATTTGATGTGGAGCTGCTCAAGATTGTGGAACACGGGGAGGACGCAGTGGTACAGCTGATCAGCTCGACGAGACCAGACACTGAGGCGAGTGCACCATCCGTGCGCACCATGCCTGGAATAGAGCGCCCAACGCCTGGGGCTATACGAACGATGCAATTTGCGCCGAATCCATGGGACTTGCTCATTTGGAGCGAGGATCAAGGCAGAGTGTGTGTCGCGGATCTGCGGGCTGGCATGAAAGTCAAGCAGGTGCTCGATCTAAACCCGAAGGAAGAGGGTCTTGAGAAGCTGGAAATTGCCGACTTCGACCTGACCATCAGTCCAGAGATGCACGAGTTGCGCAGAGAGGCAGACTTCATACGAAGCTACCGCCGCGCGCTCGACTCAGACGGGACAGCAGCAGCGGTGAGCGCCGCAACCGAGTACTTTGGCGCAGACTCAGAGCGGCAAAGACTCAACAGACTCGGTGTCGTAGAATCCGACAACGACCCGCACGGCCTAACCGCACACGAACGACAAGTCCTCGAAGCCTTACGAAGCACACGGCAGCGCGACGAAGACCGACAACAGGGCGTCCTACCCCGAAGCATCAACTACAACACAAACCGGCACATCGACAGCGCCAGCCGCCGCCAGCAAATGGAAGTCATGGCCGAATTCGCACCACGATTAAATCGCCCAAGTCAAGAGCGCACAATGCCCCGGCGCCAGGCCTCAATCGTCGTCTCAATCGACCCCGCCACCGTGAACGCCCCGGCATCACTCACCAACATCACAGACTCTGCGCCGACACGCTCACCAAGCGTAATACCAGCGCATGCCCGCCGAGTGACGATGTCGGCGAACGACATCGTCGCCTCAACAGACGACGCGTGGCGCACCATCGAAGAAGCGCTCTCAATTCAAGCGCGCGCAGCAAATGCTACTGCTGATGGCGAGACATCTACTCCCAGTACCACCACCGCTCCCGAACTTCGCAACGAACTTCGGCGTTTGCGCCAACTGACGCAGATGCGCGAACGGCTACGGAGCGTGCGCAACCAGCAGCCGTCAAGTGAGACGTATGAATTCAGTTTGGGTTTGAGGAGGGCGAGTGGGAGTAATCATCATGATCCGAGTGCGGGGATGAAGACGGCTGGCTTAGCCATGAGCGAAGACGGGCGCAGATTGTGGTGCGGGACTGAGGAGGGGATATTTGAGTTCAAGCTCAACCTGCACGTCAGGAAGAATAAGCCTGCGATTTGTCCTAGGTGAGGGAGGCTCAGTATTGCATCTCATGTATGTTCACATTACTCTTATGGGGGTGCTTTGAGGGCTTGGCATTGGATGGCGTTTGATTCTTGTGCGTGTATATTTATTCTTCGTCACGTATATAGAGCGGAGGAAAAGGAACACCTTAGTATTACAGTACTACTCACGATAACGTTCTTCTCCACACGACTGTTGATGGTCAGTTCGGGATGCAGTCACACTCTGAGGCAAGGGACCCGAACATCGGAGGGCAAACTGCCGACTGGCTCTTGATGGCGCAATCTGACTCCCCACACGTCAAGCCCAAGGTACACCTACCTTGCAGACGGCACTCTTTTCGTGATTCACGCTCTTGTTACTTGGACTTTTCTTCAACCTCTCGTACCCAATTACTGATTACTGCGACTCGCAATCGAACCTGACTTGCCTCAACGCAACGTCAACCATCACCGACATCGCCACCGCATCCTCCCCCAAACCTCACCGCCACAACACCACGATCACCATGGCCGGCAAAACCGCTTTAAAGACAAGCGACCTCGACGGTCATGCGCTTCCCCCATCGCCAGCTCCAAGGCAAGAACTACTCAGCGCAATGGCGTTCGCACACGCGCATACTGACGCGCAACCAGCTCCCCTCGTAATGGCAGAGTGTATTCGTTCGCGACTGAACTCGTTTATACAGATAGCGGCGACCAGTACAATGCGTCGTCTATGCCGATTTATCAGGTAAGCAGATTGTGGGTGGGCATTGGGAGGGGATTGTGAGAAAGATTGCTAACAGCGAGGTATAGAGTGCGACCTTCAAACAAGAAAGCGCAACTGGGGGCCAAGGGGAGTATGTTAACAGCCCATATGCAGATTTTATTGCGACACACCATACAACATACTGACTTCCTCAAGATATGACTATTCTCGCAGTGGTAATCCAACTCGAAGTCATTTGGAGGTACGAACTCTATGTACGAAGTGTCTCTGAGACAAACGCTGACTTCGTACATCTACTCTAACAGCGACACCTCGCGAAAATCATGTCCGCGAACCGGGCCCTCGTTGTGTCCTCCGGCATGGGCGCCCTCGACGTAATAACGCGCCTCCTGCGCCCGGGCGACGAAGTCGTAACCGGCGACGATCTATACGGCGGCACAAACAGACTCTTGAAGTACCTCTCCACACACGGCGGCATTATCGTGCATCATGTCGACACCACGGACCCGCAAAAGGTGCAGGAAGTGGTCAACGCGAGAACGGCAATGGTCCTCCTTGAAACGCCGACGAATCCCCTGATAAAAATATGCGACATCCCTGCAATTGCACGCATCGCACACGCAGCGAGTCCGACGGCCGTCGTGGCTGTCGATAATACGATGATGTCCCCGATGCTCATGAACCCATTGGACCTCGGGGCAGACGTGGTGTACGAGTCGGGGACAAAGTACTTGTCAGGACATCACGATCTGATGGCTGGTGTTATCGCTGTGAATGACAGCGCACTGGGAGATCGCTTGTATTTCACGATCAATGCGTCAGGATGCGGATTGAGTCCGTTTGACAGTTGGTTGTTGCTGCGCGGTGTTAAGACACTGGGTGTAAGGATGGAGAAACAACAAGCCAACGCTATGCGTATCGCGCAGTTCCTCGAGACACACGGATTTCGCGTACGGTACCCAGGACTCAAGTCGCATCCGCAGTACGACTTGCACTGGAGCATGGCACGGGGCGCTGGAGCCGTACTCTCCTTCGAAACGGGCGACGTCAATGTCAGCGAGCGCATTGTGGAAAGCGCACGGCTATGGGCTATCTCAGTGTCTTTCGGATGCGTGAACAGCCTCATCAGTATGCCGTGCCGCATGAGCCATGCGAGTATTGATGAAAAGACCCGGAGGGAGAGGAACATGCCTGAGGATATCATTCGGTTATGTGTGGGCATTGAGGATCCAGAGGACTTGATGGATGATTTGAGTCGCGCTGTAGGTGCCCTTTTTGATTCTCCTCTCTTCAATTTTCTCTCTTGTGTTTGGAAACGGTGGCTAATACTTTGATTACATAGCTCGTCCAAGCCGGCGCCGTTAACGTCACGCCCGATGGGTTCCGCGCACTCGGCGCTGAGGGAAAGACGATCGATAATGCAGAGGCATCTGCATCTGCGTAAGCGGGCACACACATACAAGTCACCGCTGTCCTGCTGGCGTAGCAGGTTAACGTGATATACACACCATCTCATTTCAAACAGTCAGGGCTGGAGATGCTTCTTTTCCGACACTCTCTCTGACCCAGTCACCTCTGGCACCAAGATTGGTGTTAACGTGATAGTTTTTTTGTCACATTACTACTATTTGATGGAAAGGGAGAAAGGGATGATCAGGTAGTCATGGCATGTTGTTAAACAGAATCAACGATACAACTATATTGTACGACTATCGGTTGTGCTGTTTACATCACACATAACACCATATATGTACTTACTGTGTAGGTATTGCTATCAATCTATCATGGCTTCCCCGGCGTTGGACGTGTCAGATCAAATCAGCTTACGCCAAGGATGACGCACTCCTCGGTCCGAGTGCATGTCATGATTATCTTCACAACTGTTATGTACCACATACCTTCAACGATCACCAAAGCATTTTCCTCTAAAGTGAAGGAGTTCCTTAGAACCGTGTCGTATAGAAGAACAAACTCTTTGCCTAATGTACGAGGTTGAGTCGGCGTTGCGAAACCGAGTCCAAAACGAGAGTCGAGATGCACTGCTGAAACGACGAACATCACATCTTGAAGCGAGACGACACAGAAAGAAGTTGGAACTGCAATCCTGAATATTAGACAATTTCGACTCGAGACTACCTGAGGTACCAAGATTGAGTTCTGGTTGGCAGATCCCTACCTCGAAGCAATACAGCAATCTGGCGGACCTCTCACGAAGCGAGAGGGAGATCAGAATGCCACAATTTTCAGAGCTCCCACGCGAGTTGCGAGACATGATATATACAGCCATTCTCACATCAGAGTCCTCTCGCGCGTCAATCAAAAACACAAACACCAATTCCGGCTGGCTCGAAAGCAGCTCTCCGGACGAGCATGGATGCGTGTATTCTTCCAAAGGCGTACCCAGCACATGCGCCAACATGCTCGCCGTCAATCGCCAAGTAAACGCCGAAATGGCACAGACTATCCAGCAAGCAAGAAAGAAGGAAATGCTGGTAGCGAAGATTGACATCCTCGCTACCTTCTGTGGCAAACACCACATCACCTGGCTCTCTCTCCCGCTCGTGCACATCTCTACCACCAGCCCACCGACACCTAAACGAGAAATCCTGACGAAAGTTCCCGTCGTGGGACGCCTGCTCGCGGCGCCGCAGCGACCCACTAGGACCACGAGCATCGAGAAGTTGCAGATTGATGTGAGACCGACCGGGCACGAGAAAGGCGCGCCCTGGCAATGGGGCGCAGCGAGCCAGTCAACTGCTTGGTCAGTCTGCGAGGTTCTTCGCTCGCTACTTACACGTTACCCGAATGGCCCGTATGGAGACTCGTTCCCGAACGAGGTCAACATCGACACGCTTGTCGTTAACATCCTCGCTCCGTTACCTCCTAGCCTTCCTTCTCCGATCGAAACCTCCACATCTCCATCACAGCACGAATACCTTTCCCTCCTCACCCACGATCTCATCAATGTATGGAACTCCCTGTGGGCCAACAATGACGTACGAGCAAAGCAATATCGCATTCTGCTCGAAAAGGTCGAGAGGGTGAGGGTTTGTGTGGGTGGGAAGGTTGTGAGGGAGAGGGGGTTGAGAAGTGAGTTGGAAAGGGGGCAGAGGGAGAGGAGAAGGATCGCGGAGAGGGTTGGGTGGTAGGTAAGAAGGAGGGAGGTGGGCGATACTGAACCAGGCGGGGTCAGTGGTCGTCGGTAAGGTCAGGGCTCTCGTGGGCGGTTTTACTTTGCCGATTGATCAAGGGCCTTCATTCGGGTGAGGAGGCGATGTTGAGAAGTGCCTACCAACGTGGATGGAATACATATTGATGCGGTCCTGTGGGTTACTCACTATGTCCTAATCTCGTTTGTGGCTTGAAGCTTCAATGGCAACCAAGCTGTTGTTTTCTGCTATAAATATGACGACACGGCTTCAATGGCTAGGAAACGTATAGTCGTCGGGCCTGAACATTATGCATCTTAACTCTTGGATTGAGCAGGTTCAAATTATTAGGCCACCTACCAAGCATCCATATGGAAGTCCTTGGTTGAATCCCAAATAGCGTCCGTGCATGTCGGTATTGCTTTAGCGAAGCATTGCCATGCAGGTTGTTCGTGAGATGGTTGACTGTACCTGCATCGAAGCCAATTGTCCACAATCGAGCCTTCGTATCATTCCGCGGGCAAAATCGCTGACCACCGATGGATTGTTTAAAAGGTCTCTGCGAAGGGTCCTATTGGCTAGCGGTGAGCACAACGCTAAGGGCAATTCTAAATAGATTCCCGGCTCGGCACGCACAAGGCGCCAGGCGCTCCTGATCGCTTGTCTCGAACCTGCATCGCTCATTTTCAGCATTCTTGAGACCGACGCGCCGAATATCGTCCGTATGCACACATGTACAGGACATTCGACATTGCCAGCCATTCGACTCCTTCAACGTGCAGCTTCAACATGACGGAAACGGTAAATAGACAAGTCTGGGACCAAAAGCAACCTCAATGTCAGCATCTGTGTGAGACGCGTACAACTCATTTTCGCGTGCATCAACGGCCTTGGCATGACCAGATGCGTTTCATGAAACGGGCCTCCGCGCAGCCCTTGCTGCCTCAGGTCTGTACCACCGTCGTCATTCGTCGCCATCTGTCACCGTCTCCACTTGCCATTGGCCAGACTTCGACGCTGGCTTCAGGGGCAGGAGAGAAAAAGGTAAAAGCGCTTCCCAACGGTGCGATACGACCCCTGCATACACATTTTGTGTCCGACGGGAGAGACGTGCGGGAAGGTGCCCCGTGGGATGGCTTCTGGGGCGTCGACAGGGCAGCTTTTCCTTTCGCGTGTTTTATATAAATACGAATTTCCAGCTCATCGTTAAGGGATTTGTTTGATCTGCGTTGTTGGTTCCGTCGCGTGTACACTCTCTTGTTCTTTGCTTTACAAAAGCTCTGAGTACCCTCACACCCTCTTTTACACGCGAGTCTTCTTCTAGAATAAGTTTATACCATCTTCGCTGCCGGGCAGTCCTTCCTTCTACCATACATGACACGCTCAGAATCCATCGAGATGGCAGCTTCAGTTGCTACCAGCACCAAAACGCTCCGGCCGAGCGAAATGGAGATTGAGATCCCAGGGACACGAAGCACCAACGATGAGCCAGCACCAGAACTACTGTCACCTCGCTCATGGCGGCATCGCACACAAACATATCAGCCGCCTTCGAGGAGGCAGACCAATGGCACCTTGGACGCTGAGGACTACTTCGTACGTCTTGGAGCATATGCAGGTCTACACAGCCACTAACAATATCAGATTGGTCCTCGCGACATGTCTAAGCACTCCAAATGGCCCTTCTTCATGCGTATGCACGGCTCCGTCTTCCCCAAGATGATCCTGCCTTTGACCGTTGTCACACTCTGGTCTACCCTCATTACTTGCATTTCTCAATTCGTATACCCACTCGCAGTCAGCACTCTGTTGCTCACAGTCCTTGGTTTTGTGGTCGGTCTGGCCATCTCATTTCGCACTAGCACAGCATACGAACGCTATACCGAGGGTCGCAAGTACTGGAGTCAGATGATCTTTGTTAGCCAGAATCTGGCACGCACAATCTGGATACACACCTCTGAGCGCGAAGGCGAGCTTGGCAAGCAGGATCTCTTGAACAAACTGTACGTACAGAATCTTACGACAGTCACTACTCCGCTGACATGAATATCAGGACCGCTCTGAATCTCGTCAATGCCTTTGCATGCTCCGTAAAGCACCGCCTCCGATTCGAGCCGGGTATCGACTACCCCGACCTCCGCGAGAGGGTTGAGTTTCTCGATACATTCGCGAAGGCTGCCGAGCTAGACATTCCTGCGCCATTAGAGAAGACCAAAGCTAAGGCTGTCGGAGAGTTCTTGGGCGTTACGTTCGCCGAGTCGAACCCTCGCAAGAGGATCAAGCGTTCGAAGAAGCCGCTCGGCAACTTGTCTCTCGAGATCCTCAACCACCTATCCTGCTACGTGCACTCCATCATCGACAACGAGACGCTCAAGATTGGTCTCTATCAGAACCAAGCCAGTACGTTCCGACCGCCCTTTCATCATGATCTGGCTCGCTAACTCGCCCGCCCCTAGTTACGGGTGTTGTCCAGCTCAACGAAGCCCTCACTGGCATGGATCGTGTTCTTGCCACGCCACTTCCTATCGCTTACTCCATTGCCATCTCCCAAATCACCTGGGTGTACGTCATGCTGCTCCCCTTCCAGCTCTGGGACGACCTCCGCTGGATCACCATCCCCGGGTGCGTATTCGCCGCATACATCATCATCGGGCTCGCCTCTATCGGCAGCGAAATTGAGAATCCCTTCGGGCACGACGTCAATGATCTTCCCCTCGAAGCCTACTGCGAGGAGTTGGAACTGGATATCGATACTATCACTTCCCAGCCTGCGCCCACGACGAGCGAGTTCATGGCTCGCCCCGGTAACATGCCGATTTGGCCTCTCAGCCAGAAGAACTACCAGGGCTGGGCGAGCAGGAGTAAGCAAGATATTCGCGATGCGTTGATGACGAAGACGAAGGCGGATATGGCCGTACGGAAGAGCTTTGCTGTGCCGAGGGATAGTGAGGCAGACGAGGAGAAGCACACGCACACGCTGTAGTAAGATGCCTGGGTGATTGTGTTGGGTGATCGCAAATTGTGACGGACGTCTGTGGTACATGCGAGGGTCGTCTTTCTAATGCATAGCGAGGCTTATGGCGTACTTCGATTCGATTATTTCGCGGCTTTGTACAGTATCGTGAGTTTATGCCAAGACTATTCTTTAGATGAGCAAAAGTTATCGTTTCTCCCTTTTTGGATACCTAGCATGCACAAGTCTCATCGAATGCGCGATGATCACAGCTTGTTCACTCGACGATAGAAGCAGCATTAGCGAGCAAGTTCATTGTAAATAGGAGATAGCCACTAGGGGAGTGGGCCTCAGATGTCTTCCCTGACAAGATCGTATCGTGTGCACTATCTATCGTCGTCATCAACAACGATGCAAGGATCCTTAAAGATACCTCGTTCGTGGTGGATGACCAATTTTTGCCATGTGATCCCGAACTTACTCATCGTGTTGTGGCTGAAGTTCCGTAACTCCAATTTGACTGATGTTGCGATTCGTGAATCAATTATTGAGGGAATGAATGACTGGGCGGTTGGTGTTGGGGCGAGTGCCCGTGCGTTTTCTCACGACTGCGACAGCCATTTCGTTCCACACACCAGCCAAGTGACGTGTGACGTCTTGTCACCTCTCACACACTCATCAATTCAGTTCGATCGACTGCCTGAACAGTCGAATAGCTTGCTTGACCCACACCGATAGCTCGCGCACGTCGACACGCGCAATGTCTTCCAGCCTTGCAGCAACCGAGAAACGGGGCCACCAGAAATCACGCCAGGCGAACTTGACGCAGAAACAAAGTCGGCATGTGTTGAATGCATCTCTCTCGCGTTTTCTTTATTTCAGCTGAGTGATAAGGGTTTGCTTGGTGTTGATGTGTGAGGCCGCAAAGTTCCGCATTGGGGCACTTTCGAAACGATAACCGCCTCATATCCCTAACACGCATGGCCACAGCGGCCTGCATCAAGAACACCTTCCCTAACCTGCTACATACTCTCGACGGGCTCTGTCAGGCCAAGCAGTTGCCAAGAGGCGCACCGCCTGCTTCCCGTTCGCTTCTTGCTCTCAGTCCCCACTCCTAAGATCCGCGCTCCAGGTCGCCTCAAGCTCCTGCCATCCAGGTGACCATGCACTCGATGACACGCGCGCCTAGAGCTGTCGTTGACACGTCGACGGCTCGGTGGCACCTGTTGGAGTTCGAGACTGGTGGGGATGTGCCATTCACATACCATCTTCTAGCCGCCTAACCGCCTCAGGACAGTCGTTGATGGGGCAAGTTCACATCATCCCCTGCCTTCCAAACAGTTCCAAGGGTGCACATACTCGAAGTGATGTTTTTGCTTTTCGGGTAGTCCTCGCCGGAATGAATAGCCATGCAACAGGTTTGTACCTATATAGCACGAGACCCCTTCCCTCGGAAACAGTGCTGAGGTATCTATCGACGTTTGTATACATTCTTTTCTACAGTGCCGAGCACTTATCTTTAATTCTATTGAGCTGTGCTCTACTTTCTGTCGTTCTTGACAAAGTCGAATTCCCGTCATTTCCTTCATTTCGTCCGTTCACATTTCGAAAACACACCGCCATAATGAAGACGATCTATCCTTTAGTTGCACTCCTTTCCGCGGCTAGCGTCGCCGCTGGACCGTTACCACGATTCCGTCTCGATACGCGAAGTAATGATGTAGCACGAAATTCACTCCAGGCCCGGACGGATCACTTAGTAGAGCCTGCTCCGGCTCCAGCCCCATCTCCAGCTGCTGCGCCTGCTATGGACAAGGCCGCCGCGGACGCTATGGAAGCAATGCATGTCGCAGCTGAAGAGAAGAAGAACGCGGAACACAAGGCTGCAGCAGATGCAATGGGTAACTTGATCCGCATGGTATGAATGCAGCAGTCACTAATAACTCCTACAGAGGCGATGCATAAAGCAAAATTAGATGCGGAGGCGAAGGCCCATCAAGAAGGTAAGATACGTCAATCTGGTTTCGTCAAGCACTCTGATAAATCACCGAGTACATACTGACATTACACGTAGCGGCGGCAGCAATGGAACAGATGCACGCAGCCGCGGAGCAAAAGAAGGCAGAAGAACATAAGGCAGCCGCGGATGCGATGGAAAAGATGCATGCGGAGCAGGAAAAGGCTAAAGCCGAGGAAGAGCAGAAGAAGGCGGCGGACGCTATGCCTCCACCCGCAGTCGCTATGCCTCCAGCTATGTCAACACCCCCTCCTTCTGCTACTCCGCCCGCCGCAGCTATGCCGACTCCTCCTCCTGCTGCAACTCCGCCAGCGGAAAGCCCTGTCGTCGCTCCTCCTGCGGCCCCACCAGCTGCTCCTCCAATGGACGAGCAGAAGAAAGCCGAGGAAGAGCAAAAGAAGGCCCAAGAGATGGAGGTGAGTCTAATGTCACGCTGTGATATGAGTTGTTGCTAATCAGCTTTCTTAGCAAATGCATGCCGCAGCAGAGCAAAAGAAGGCAGAAGAACACAAGGCTGCTGCTGATGTGATGGGTGGGTCAATCTGCGCAATGGCAAGCACACTTTACTGACTCTTCTCTCCAGAAGCCATGCACGTCGCCCAGGAGGAAGCTAAGAACGCAGAAGATCAGAAGAAGGCCAAGGAGATGGAGGTGAGTTCCCTATCACCCTACGAAGGCACTCGTATCTTTTGAATCATCAACCACGGCGGTCAGTCGATCCTAAAGGTGGACACGATGATTGCGAGGACCTTCGCACATGCCAGGTCACCGCTAATCGTCTTTCCAGGCTATGCACGCGGCCGCAGAACAGAAGAAAGCAGAAGAGCACAAGGCGGCTGCAGACGCCATGGAGAAAATGCATCAAGAAAAGGCCAAGCAGGAAGAAATGGCCCATCAGCAATCGCTTGCTGCTGCTATGCCTCCCCCACCCGCCATTACTCCGCCCGCCGCGATGACTGTAGTCATGGAGACCTCAAAGGCTGCTATTCAGACACCACCTCCCGCTGCTCCACCGGCGGCCAGCCATGTAGTAACACCTCCTGCCGCCATGCCAACAGGCCATGTCGTCGCCCCACCAGCGTCAAACACCACTGTTGTCAACCACAATCCGGCACCTGTGGTCTCTGAGAGCTTCATGCTCATCGAGGGAGCTGGGAAGACCACGATGGCGCACGCAACTCCTGCTGCCAACTCCACTGTCGTTGTCGAGGTCAAGCCTACACCACCCCCGACACCTTCGCCTGCCAATAAGCCTGCCGAAGAGAAGCCTGCCGAGAGTTCTGCTGCTGCAGCTTCTTCCGCCATCTTCGACTTCAGTTCAATCGTCCCAGAGGAAGCCAAAGCTACTCCAACACCAGAAGCAGCTCCGGTCGCCAGCTCAGTTGCCTCAGAGGAAGCGAAAGCCACGCCCAGCCCGGCTGCTGCAGAACAAGCAAGGCCCGAGGAGACTCCAAAGGCCGGAACGCCTGCAGAGAGCGATGATTCTGACAGCGAGTCTGACGACGAAGGAGAAGCCGCGCAGCCTTCGGCAACTCCTCTGCCAGTCCCTGCTGCAGAGAACAACACGCCGCCTTCTGACACTGTGCAGTATCCTGCGGGCTTCCTGGTCAGCAAGAGACGCGTGCGACGATCATTTTAATTGCGTGCGTTTGACATGACTAAACACAGGCTCCCTGCCTTGAGTGGAAGTTGTGAATACATGAAGTGTAGATTTATAGTAGATGATGAAGCACGTTAACGTGCTAAACTTCATACAAGACAGTTGTACGAGAATGTAATATCGAGCAGACTTTGTTGAGCTGTCATTCGCCCATGAAGTCGTACACCATCCTAACCCTGATGTTTTCGCCCTTCTTGTTCTCAACGTAAACTCGTCGCGTATGCCGCCGCTGGCCATCTACCTGCTCAAAGCCCCAGAGATGATGTGCTCTCCATTCCCCATCCTCCTTTTTGCCCTCGGCCTCAATGAGCTTTCCGTCACTGTCCCCTTCAATCCATTCGCCCTCGCCATCGCCTAGAACCTCTGTCTGCCGACTCTGCTCGACGCTGACCCATCGACTACGCCCCGAAACATCGCCGAAAAAGGAGTCATGGTTGGTTCGCCATTCCCAGTCTAGAGTGTAGTCTTCGGTGGTACCTGGGATTTTGCCACTAGTGACCGATTGTGCCATCTTGATTGACTGCTCGTCTGTCTGTACGATGTTCAGGTGGATGGAGGCAGCGGTGGCGGCTTTGCGGATCAGCATGTTGACGCCTTGAAGGGCGAGCACCGAGGCGAAATCATCCGAGCATGACTTGTTCAGTTGCCATTTCCCAGAGAGAGCTTGGAGCGTTTTGCTGGGAGGTGCGGCCATGTTGTATGGCGTGGAAGTGAGAGTCAGTGCTGTTGACAAGAACCTTCAATGTGCTAAAGGTAGACAGGGCGATGTGTCCACCGTGTGTAAATACATTACCTTGGTACTGCTTTTGGAGTGACGATGATGTCGTCACTATTTGCTACACCGACCCAAATGGTGCTTGCGATAGGCTGCTACTAGTTGACAGTAACACTTGCTTGTAGCTTCATATGATGCAGACGACGATACTTCATTTTCTGTTGAGCAATTCCAGCATGTTGTCATGTGCGAGCGAAAATTGAAGTGTCTTCGGACTTTGTCGTGCGATAATGCAGAAATTGTTAGGCAGCAGTAAGGCCCAATCATGGCCAGCATTTTCTAATTGTGGTCGATGGATATATTGCCGCTTTCGCTCGCATGTTCCAGGAGACATGACGACGTTGCGAAAATGGTGATGTAAGTTTGGTGCGCTGACATGTCGTCAAAAATGGGAGGTGCTATCGATAACTACAGGTAATGTTGGTGCCCCGGGCCCGAGATCTTCTCGCCTCTACATCGTTGCAACGACACACAGCCTCTTCAAGGCGACATCTCTCGTGTCAGCATATGTGAGTTGGTCACGGTCACGATAAAGGACACACCGATACGCGGACGATGTCACAACGGAGAATGGCCGGCCACGCGCTTGATGTCATCTTCGACGATCAGGCCAGCATGTACTACGACCATCATGGTCTGCCGTTGCATTTGCTACTTTCCGAACGACAGAACACGAAGGTATGATGCGAGGTCTCGGAGAAACGTCGCACGATAGGCTGGCTGGATGCGATATTTCTCGGGTCAATCGCTGTTGACGCACAACATGCTGCGGCTGCGGCTGAAGTGAGTGCTTACCGGCACAGCGGCATTGCTCTTCTGCCATCACAGTTTACGATATAAGGACGGCTTACGGTTCGAGAACCTCCATCAAACCACTCCGTATCATAACCATCATATCATTGCACACCTCCCAGCCCCGCCAAAACGTTACGATGCGCACCACAACAACCACAAGCCTGCTCTTGACAGCTGCCATTGCTGTGACCGTTGCCGCCCTACCAGCCATCAGCTCCAACGTCGTTGCTCGCGCAGGTGGTCCTGCGGCCGTACCGATTCCGTCCGCCTGCACCGTAACGAACCCGCTCCCAATATCGGACGCGGCTACATATCAGCCAGCTCCTTCCACAGACGACTCTCGCCTATACTACGCATACTATGGATCCTTCTCCTCCAACAAGACTGCAATGGCGGAGCAATGTCTCCAGCAATGCTACGGCTATGGAGGCCCAGTCAAGTGCAAGTCAGCCTTCTGGGCAGAGAATATTGTCATACCGGCAGGATATTATGGAACACCGGGAGGAGGGCTGTCCACAGGTTGCATAATGTTCCAAAGGCCACTTGAGAGTCGTGACTTTGTTGCTGCGCCGGCAGGGCAGGCGACGGATGCGTTCGCTGGGAACATCGCTTGCTAGAGGGCGTGGTGGAAAGGTCAACCATGCTAGGATGACGACGATGTGCCACTCGAAGGCGAGCTATTCTGGCGTCTCGGAGTCTCGCGAATGTTTCTCGGAATAGACGGGCGGGTGTAGCATGGTGGAGGTATGGTAGGGTAAGCTATGGCGGCCACAGTCTTCTGTTTCTCTGGCGTCTTTTCCTGCAACTAAATTAGTCAATCATTTATTCTCGTCGCTTACATGTTCCTAACCTTCGACTTCAAGGTGTTAGAATGGCCTGGAATAAGTGGGGCTGGTAGTGCAGGCTCGTCTCGATGTAGAGGAGATCGTTGTCCATCACTACAATTGCAAATCAGGATTCATCAGGACCCGTACTTTGGAAAAACGTGGCCGTTCGAGCCAATTTCCGATAGTCATCAGTTGCGCATTCCGATGTTCTCCTGTACTTGGGCCGAATATTTACTTTAACCCAACTCCGCTGGGGGGGCTATCATTCTTAGCTTCTCGCGGTGGCCGCATTGTGACCTCTCAGAGAGTACAGGAGTCTCACGCTAGTGGAGTTCCGGGCTCCTAGCCATATGTTGATTGAGTATGCAAGGTCGATCGGGGAGTGAAGGACATGCGAGCGGGGGTCTAATTCCGTCCCCAACTATCGCAAATCTTCTGTGGTGGCTCGAATGCGCTAATGTACTGAGAGATATTTGGAGGTATAATGACATGGTCCTGCGGCAATGGCGCATAGTATACATTTCTTCCAGTCAAGCACACCATGTTACGCTGCAAGCCGCAAAACGTGCGGTCCATGCAACAAAACGTGTCTGCCACTACGCCATCATTTTGGGAGCGAATCTGCATACTGCAAATGCTATTTTTGGGTGACACGAACGTGGCTCGTGCACCAAGCGAGCTCAAGCTTTTCAGCCTCCTACAATCGCACTCACGCAACTCTTCACGATGGCTGCATAATGCATATGCTAATTTTGCAATTCCTTGCGACCCGCATTCCTTGCGACCCACGACTGACTACGGAGGCTGCATCGGCGGTGAGCTTGTGGAAGCGACTTATTGGAATGCGCAAACAAGAAATTCAACTCGTATACGACGACGCCACGCCACTTCGACCTTTGACTGGCTAGACGCGCTTGCGAAGCTACCTGATGGTTGCATGAGACCACGCTCACCCGTCCTCCAAGCCTTCTATACATGCTTCTCTGCATACAACTCCTCCAATCGCCGTCGCGCTCGATGGAAAAGCACGCATCCTTTGCGCGTATGTCAAACTCTTGACCTTATTGAGGCCGACGAACATATTCTCTTATTTCATCATTATCAGCCCTTTCGGTCATATATGGTACTAATAAGCAAGAGTCGGACAAGGCGAGGTATTTGGAAACCACGCGGGAGGAAGAGTGGCCAAGCTTCTTACCTGGTCAGCCCTACCGGGTACAGTTGCAACGAGAACAGCGCGCTGGGAAAGGTATCCCGCCGTCACAAAGCATCCGTGAGTTTAAGCGGCGGCGATCGCTTTGTCTTGCGAGCCAAGCTTGCTGGATTCTAATGATGGTTTTTCCACGGTATTAGGTCAGAGTGGAACGGTGCATACATTCGGGCATACTCTCAGTGTGGGGCCTTCAATTCTTTCCAACGCAAAAGGTACGCGAGATTGTGGAGTGGACTAAGGTACGTATCGATTCGGACTCTGATAAACCGAATCTACCTTCGGTTTAGCCCCCTAATCTGGGCCATGCTTTCGGCCTTCTCAACTATCCCCTAATCCTATTCTACAACAGCACAAAAGCACCAATCCGTCGTTTCCAGCAGAGCAAACAGTCTGCATGTCCGACTGAGTGTTCATCTCCGCACGCAATTCCAGCGTTGGGGGACTTCGGGGACAGTCAACGCACACCCGCTACCCTCTCGATCGGGTACTCGGCTACTATTGTAAGCACACACGATTACACGAGGTTGTCGATGCTGCTGCAGATTGGGGGTTGTTGTTTCCTCCACACCTAATTTTGACTGGGATTCTCGTATCCACATTAGCGGCACTATCATGAAAACAAAAATTGAAGTGAAGTATCTGAAAGCCACGTTCCCGACATCGCTTGAGCAAGCACGATACACTGGGCTAGTGACTGAGCCAAAGATAGGTTCGATTGATTATTCTTTTCCAGCATTAGGTACTATCTAGACGGGCGCTAATAGCCATGCTTCGACTTTAGTCTTCCCAAATGAAAAGTTCCACGGCCGTTTCTGAGTATTGCGCAATACAATTGTAGAGAGAAATCCATCGACCAGTGATGTCTGTCGTAGCTCATATCCCAATGAAGGGAGGGTCTCGCTCTGATTCTAAAAAAGTCCGCCTTTGGAGATCGAGAAGAAACACCAAGAAACGCTGTAGAGTCAAGGAATAGCAATATAGGGTATGAACAAGAATTGAAGTAGAGATGAGGTAGCAAACGATCAAACAGAAAAACAACGCGCCATCTAAGGACTCTCAGCTTTCACTGGCGTGATACCCTTGAACTCTCCGTGCAGAATTTCCAGAAGCTTTCGGAGCGTATCTGAATTACTACTCCGGCGGCGAGTAGTAGTTCGTCCCTCCTCATCTTCACCCTCAGCATCGTCATCTTGCGTCAGAAGCTCGATGGTCTTGCGGAGCTTCTCGTAGGCGGCGTTGAGTTCTGAATGCGATACTTCGAGCCGGTTGTATTTGTCGCTCAAGACCGAAAGTTGGGCTTCAAGATCACGAGCGTGCTTCTCCTTGCGCTCGCGGAAAGCGCGTTGGGCTGCCCGATTTTGAGCTCGTCGACGCTGGTAAATTGTTAATTGAAGTCTTTTTGCGTTTGTAGTGAGTAACTTACCCCTGATGTGGTGTGTGTTCGCTCGGGAGGTGTGGCAATGTGGCCTGGTGCAAACACAGGCTCAGCAAGTGGGGGTGGGCGAGGACTGCAATACGGGCTATCGTGATCTGAGCCGAAATCAGACGGCGTCATGGGCATGGGATATGACCCGAATTGCATCTGCTCGTCCACAATGTGAGGGTAGTAGGCTTGGTGGTGTATTGGCGCAGGAAATTGGTCATATGTGGAGGAGACCTTGGCGGGATTAGAGCTGAAGAAGCGTAAAAGTCGTGCTTGGTACATACTGGAGAACCACTGAGACTCGGCACCTTGGCCAGATCCGGGGGCATGTCAAATACTGTAGTCTGATGCGGCGGTGCGATGTAGTTGCCCTGTGTCATCCAATAATCCATCAATGACTGAGAGTCCATAGCGCGTGCTTGGTGTGTATTTGTGGTGATGACGAGAGGGTTGGTGAGGCCTGTGAGCTGTGTCGATGAGATGCTTGGTGACTATAACGTAGTAACGGTGGGAGTCTTGGTAGAACTTGTTGATGTTATGACGTTGAGGGCGGAAGTACTGGAAGTCAAGATGCTTATGTGGTGGGGACAGGCTTACACAGCGGAGGGCAAGCTGTGATCTTATACAGTGGTCTACATGGGAAGCAGATATGCGAGTTGTCCGCATCGGAATTAATGCGCCCAAGTGCTGAGGATTGTGGCCGTAGTTTGGACAGGGGTGAAGCCGCGCTGTCGATACAATCGTACTCGCGTCAACGGCCATAACAGACCCTGCACAATTGTGGCTGCTGCAAGAATGCAGTTCCTAATGCCGTATAATGGGCGTGCTGGTCAACCTCTTTGTTCGAGGTCGGCACACGCGTCCGTGGGCACGAACCAGCTGTGCTATTCTCGTTCCAAGTGGCTCGAAAAACCATGGGCCGGCAGGAGGCGCCCGCTAACCCACATCAGGAGTTTGTTAAAAAATGGCGCTAAGCTAAACCTAGGATCCACGAGCGAGACGTGTGCAGGGTGCGAGTTAGTCATTTGTTGTGTCCTTAGTAACAGTCAGGTTGTTTTCTCAAGGTTCTACCCCGCCCGCCTAAGTACTACCCATTCCGGTGCGATGCATGGTAGGGCTGTATTGCTGAGAAACACCATGGGCAGACAACTGCGATGTGCGGAGTTGGAAGGAGGGCGTTTAGATGCCCACCAATCGCTGTATCTTCAGCTAGCTGCCTACCATCGGTGTTTGTGATATCCGCTCGAGTTTTGTGTTCTATCACCACGAAGGAGAACACTCGGAGAAAGGACACAAAGGAGGGGAGTTACTGCAAGGCTATTGGGTGAACTCAATGTTACGTCCAGCTGCGTGTGTATGGTACTGTGACGTCCCAATGAAGGGCCAAACTCGGGTTGTTGGAAGAAAGCCGGAGTGCGCTTTACGCTAACCACGAAGGTAGATCCCGTCACCGCTTCTTCAAAGGCAATCACAGCCGGTACAGTACTGACTTTCCGTGAATACGGCATGTAAGGAACTGTTTGAGCCCCGACCATAAGTGCGATAAGAACGGCTTGGGGCCTTTCTGGACAAGAATGGGCCTGTGCCACTTGATTGATGAAGCGAATACCTTCAAAGCCGACCTTTGTCGCTACCGGCTGAGGAAGATTTGGATAACCCATGTATGTTGGCGAACAGCGGGAACCATAAGAAAGAAGTGACGAACCGTGTTAGCACGTGATGCGCCAAGTCAGCGCCTTCCTTGGTAATCCAGTGAACGTACAGTAAGCCACATTTGCCATTACTTATCAGTAACCTCAATTATATATCGGCTAATCTACCGAGACAACCAGTGTGTACGCATTCGAGATCTACACAACGGCCCTGCTTCAGCCGCCATTACCCACGAGCTCGAGGTACAGGTCTCCCACAACTGGCTGATAGCAACATAGTACCAGATCAAGTGGCAGAACAAACAATCCGCTGCCTAGGTCGATAGCCTCACGCATCGTACCGTTCCCCCACGATGTGCTTGGCACCACGACTTTGATCTAAAGAAATTGACTTCTTTCCAGATGCGGCAATACTCAAGCTGCATCGCACGCACGCCTTGATGGCATGCTAGAATGTCCCCAGGAATTGGTATGCTGCGAGTCTCGCACGTTTGGTAAATTGAAGTCCAGGAGACCGCATTCTTCACCGGATACGCGAGCTGGCAAGGCCGAGCTAACCAGGATAGGATGCAACAGTCGACTCATGTGTGCAGAAGCGAGCAAGCACTTGCATTTCTTTCTGAGTCTATCTTCCAACCAGATTCCACCGGGATCTGCTGTCCGTCGCGCATGCAAATCCAGCGGCAGTATCTGGGGTCGATAAGGCGATACCCCGCCTGCTGACACAACAAGAATTACTGCACGTAAACAAGGGACGTAGCACCAGCCGGATAAAATGATGAACGTGGAAACCGAGTGAGGACCCGCAAATGGGCGACGCTGGTTTCCACGCCTGGCAGTATCAAAGTCCTGCTCTGGAAAGGATGGTCGCTGGCTAGCCAAAGCTGTACGTTATTAACATTTCAGTGCCATGCAACGCAATCCAGAAACAGATATTCGGAGCCTCCAGGGACGCAAGCAACGAGAAGGCTTATCGTTGGTAATGTGACACGACAAGGCACCAAGGCAACGATTGTCTATTGGCACGTGTGCTCACCCAATCGTTCATGACTATCAAAGGCTCAAAATGCCTTAGCGTTCTCACATCACGGGTGATTGCAGCCTGATTATAGATTCCAGATTAGTTCCCGGCACGTTTGGCGCTCGTCGTACGACTCGATCTTCCAAGGATTGGGCCAAGCTTCGACAAACTGAATTCTCAGTGTATGCCAGAGGGATGAACCATACCTTGACTACACAAAGGAAGCTCGGCAGCCGTATCATATCTGAACTGGGCCTTTGATAGTAGGCCGCAACGCATGCAAGGCACTCTTGGATTCCTGTACGCGTGTTGAGGTTTACCCCCTTAACCAAAAGCTCAGTTGGGGCATTCAAGCATCACCAATTTCAGTGGAACCCTTCCCGCTCAGGTTAAAGATGGTAACAGCTTTCCGGGACCCTTAATCATGGGTAGGTAGGCGCTGTGGGGTCTTGGTCAGCGGAGCGTAGCGTAGCGGACACTCCGAAACAACCTTCCGCTTCAACTAGAGGCCTGCTCTCAGCAGTCCTTCCACGCCTGCTCGGTAGGTCTCGGCTACATTCACGTACACGTGTTCCTGTCTTTTCCTTTGATTCATGAGCATTGTTGAATACCGAAAACGGTCATAGTTGCAGGTTGTCACTTTACGTTTGATTGCACTGACCAGTTCGGCTCCAAGTCGTTGCGACCACCGAGCTAGCACCGACAACCACTCCGTTCCTCTCAATTCGAGTCTCACTGCATGCTCGTATGCCGTAAGCATAGGGCAGCCTATCACGTCCCGCCCTACAGCGGAAAGATGTGAGGTGACGTCGATCCCTTAACATTCCCTTCCCATGCTCAGCAGAAACGGTCTAACATCGTCATCCCTCCTTCCATGCGCCTTCTAGAAGCCTTCTAGAAGCCTTCTAGAAGGTGCATGGACCATAGCATGCATGTACAAGAGGTCCGTTCATTGAGCCAACTGCAGAGCCTCAACACTAGTTCCCGTGGGCTGAAGCAGTCCGTGCTCCAAGCTATGACGGGGATCAGAGCTTATGGTGTGGCATCTGTCACCCCAGAGCACGATAGTACCTGGCAAATCGACGTCATTCACCGGTCCCTTTCGGTAGACCGTGGTCGAGTTGAACGACATCTTGCAAATTGTATACCCTGCCACGATCATGAACCAAGTCTCGCTACGATCGACCTATCCAC
>Ga0265797_10003674_pt1 | contig 24368 bp, 22 predicted proteins | sample P2T30metagenome_FD_192433 | JGI IMG/M metagenome (GOLD analysis project Ga0265797, IMG submission 192433) | Plant litter microbial communities from East Loma Ridge, Irvine, California - P2 T30 | ecosystem: Environmental > Terrestrial > Plant litter > Unclassified | place: USA: California... | reverse complement strand
AAAGGCCGACGTCAAAGCCCGAGCTGCCGGGTGAAACTCTAAACGAGCTGCCGTGTTTATCCACATTTTCCGCCAGAGTAAAAGATCGCCTCGCCTTGTACGATATTTACTGTGCTGATGGTCACTAGAGTGCGAGAAAGTGTTTCCGGACTGAGCGCGGTAACTCTGGTCGAGCTGTAAAACGTAAAAAGATGCCGATTTGCACGAAATGTGGAATTGGAAGTATAAGATGTGTGGTTGCGAGACATGGCTCAATTACTCGAACAATACATTAATGTAAGAAGCAGAAAACAGAATGCTACACGCTAAGTCGCCGCGATCACTCTGTGCGGTGAAGGGAAGCCAGCATCGCTCTGAGAGTTCAGCCGGGCAGTCCGCATGGGTGGTTGCGTTGCAGGTTTGGACACAGGTGTCGTGTCTTGCACAGGCTGGTCTTCGGCGTCCGTTTCCGACTCGTCCTCTTCGGTCGTGCTGGCTGCTGTGCTGGGTGTGGTACTGACTGAAGCTTCGCTGGCTGGTGTGGGCTCGGCGTTTTCTTCGGATGCTTCAGGCAGACTTGATGGCTCGACTGTGGTTTGTGGTGTCTCCAATTCATCTTGTTGCTTAGTGCTGCATTCTGTGGCAACGACATCCGCCGTTTGAGTCTCTGCAGTGTTTTCAACGGGGGCAGCGTTTGGTACATCAACCGTTTGCTCCTCTCTCTCGTAGAAGAGCATGAAGACACCGCCCTGCTGGAGTACGTCCTCATCAGACACAGTGGAGACATCCTCGTCGCTGAGTCGCCACCAAGGAAGCTTGCCGCTGTCACCGACTTGCGATTCCTCGAATTTGCTGTCCTCTATGTCTTCGGCTGCCTCGGACTTGCTGTCCTCTGCATCTTCGGCTTCGTCCTCAGTCGCACGAACAGCACGCGGATGTTGGCGGTAAGCGATATAGTGGCCGTTTTCGTGTCGTCCGTAGTGCGTGACGACTGCCTTCAACCGATACAAGCACTGGTCGCGCTGAGTACTGTCCGAAAGCATCGACTCCGAGGCCTCTGTAATGGCGAGTTCTGCGAGTGACTTTGCATCTTCCAAGCCATCGGCAGACACTCTCGACCCAAGCATCCATTTTCCAAGATCGAGAACCTGCGGGTATCTGACTGCAGCGTAGTTCTTCCTTTGAGCTCCGGTCATTTCGTCGAAGACACTGCGGTTGATGTGGACGACCAAGCTCCGTGGCGCGCGACCAATCACAGCCTGTCTAGTCTTTGTGCTTGAGGTATGCGCCTTTTTCGAAATCTGGCAGGTTTCTTTTAGGGTCTTGTCGCTGAAGTCATCCGCCGCGAGCGCTTTGGTGACTGCATTGAGGCGCTCTGCGATTTTCTCTTGCAGCGCAGGCGGGAGTTGCATAGTCTTCTTTCCGTCTGTGTCCGCGTTTTCGGTTTCTGATTCAGGCTGCGGCAGCATTCTACTCAGTTCCGTCCTGGCCTTGAGTAGTGTGCATTTTGCGCATTCCACCTCTGGGATGTCTTCGATGTGCGTGTACTCGTTGAGGCAATCAGCCAGATCATATTCGTAGCCAGAGCCCAGCGGTACCGTCAAGCAATTGAACGGAATCATGGACAAGCCTTCTGAAAAGCCACAGCGAGTGCAGGCTACTCTTTGCGCCAAGAGACCCTCCAGCGGGACTGAATGTGGTGGTGCGGCCATTTGTTCCTGGATGTCGCCTTTTTTCTTCTCAGAGCTTTCCAATCCATGCTTGACAGCCGCTGCGCCAAACACCTTGCTAGCCTCCTTCTCTAGATCGTCAACGATCTTGCTGTAGTATTCTTGCGCATCCTGCTGCTGCCAACTGCTCATGCTCTTGAGTTTCGCCGGTGTCCAGATGTGCGTGCCATTGTGTGAGGCCTCGCTGAGTTTTTGTACGACGTCCTGAAGAGAGGAAGATGTGCTGTCGGTGGGTAGAGATTCATGCTTGGAGAATGCGGCAAGGTATGGCTTCAAGGAATCCATGGTGCTCAATCCCTGCAGGACAGAGTTCTGGTAGCAAGAGTTGTCCCAGTTGCCCAGACCTGGCGGCGCATCGGATTGTGGTTTGCTCTTTGCAGAGGTCATGCTGCGCACGAGGTTGGCGCCGGCTGGTAACTGCTGCATCATGGTTCTACTGCTCAAAGGAAGCATGCTCCTCAGAGATTCTGACTTCGCGGCGTGGACTTGCGACCAAGTGCTTTGCTGGGTTTGTAATTCTCTTCGCCGGTCTGCGCTCAGCAAGAGTGGGGATGGGGTCAGGTAGACGACGGCGTTCCAGATAATTTCGATGGGCGAAAGGACGGCGACGTCAAGATACACCAGCGCTTGGTGCAAGAAGAATATGAGGGCGATGGCATATGCGAAGATGGATGGGATGGTGGAGTGCACGGTGGGCACGCGTCGCAGAAGCTCGTCCAGCGGCGAATAACGGTCCATGGTTCAGTCAGGCGCAGGGTCGTGGGAGTGGTGTTGGTATTGAGAATGGGCGAACAGCATGTGTGGCAAGAGTAAGAAACTGCCAGCCTGCTTGCCCGTGGAGGGAGAGGTTAATGCTGCAAAGGCATGTGCGTAGAGGACAAAGAAGAATGTGTGTGCTGTGCTGTGCTCAGCGGCTCGCCACGCTGACTACTGCAAGCTGCCTCGTTGTTTTGCTGTTGGCTTTGCTTAAGGCTCTATTGGTCGCGCCGGTCATGTCTTGCCCTATAAAGTATTGCTATAATCTAGTATGGATAACTAGCTACTAAAGCATACATTTCTGGTGTATTGACATTCTCACCTACAGTTGCAATAGAAAGAAATGCCCTCGCTCGCCTTCGCTATGCGCAGCCAATCACAAGCGTTCAGGGTCACCCGCACTGTTTACCTTATCTTATCGCTTCCTTTCAAAATCTCAAGTCCAGTGCAGCCAAGTCGATCAATTAATTTTCGGGCAGAGCACTCATAGGACCACAGCACACCACAGTACAAACCTACAAATACATTCAAAATGGCCAAAGTCCCCAATGTCAAGAAAAAGTCCGTCTCCGCCCGCTCGCGCGCCGGCCGCAGGCAAGAATCCCCCGAGCCCGCGCCCAAAAAAGCACCCAAAGGCAGCGTAGACGAGCCCAACGACTCGTGGATGTACGGTGCCACCAACGCCGGCATCCACAAGAAAGCGCCCAAAGAGAAGAAGTTGACGCGCGCGCAACGCCAGCGCCAGCTGAAAGCCATCGAGCACGGCGAGCGCAACGTCGACAGGCTGGAGAAGAGCGTGGCCAAGAGCAAGCTGCGCGGCAAGCGCACACAGAGCAGAGCGCAGACCTGGGAGGAGATCAACGCGGAGAAGGCGGCGAAGATTGCGAAGGTTATGGCTGAGGGCAAGGGCGCGGATATGGATGGTGTGGAGTCTGAGGAGGAGGTTGAGGAGGAGATGGGCGAGGATGCGGAGGATGCTATGAAGGATCTGGACCAGCAGCCTGCTCTTCCTGAGCAGAACTTGGGACAGTCTGCTAGTGTCGCTCAGGAGCCTACGCCGGTTCTTCAGCAAGCGACTGCTGCTGCTGAGGACATTGACGACGACATCCTGTGATCGGGTGCATTCCAATATTTGACTTGGGAATTACCACACTGGATCAAATCAGCCACGACCAGAGCCGATCCACCTTCTCCCATGGCGCTGGATGGAATTCGTTGTCGCGGGCTCGATAGTGGACAGCAGAAGCCACTCTCACCGCTACCACGCCGAGGCGCCACCCGCATCACCACGTCCGCGTGGCCACAATCAACCGGGCTTGCACTGCCTCAGGTCCCTGTCGACTACTGTGGTCACAAGCACATATCTTTGGGATATCTAGTCGACGGATGGGCCAAGAAGAGAAAGACTGGAGGCTAAAATGCAGCCTTCGCCTTGGGTGGAAAAAGTCATCCGACGTAATGATCAAAGCTTCAACTTACGAATCAACTTAAGGAACGGCAATATCGAGAGGCAAATGCAAAGCCGGACCGCTATAGAATTAGCACAGGCGAAAATTATATTCTCACCTTTTGCTCTCGCCAAAGCGGGAGACCTCGATCTTATTCCTGTGCACGACTCTACGTATGAATGAACATCGTCTCTAGTAACCAAGCATCACAGTGATCACGACAATCGTGTCTTTGGACATATGTACATTGCAATCGCAATTTCCCTGACTTGCTTTGCTGAGCGCATGTACTCAGAGACACGCTAAATCACAAGAAGCAGAAACGCCAATTGCCAATGCCGCAAACCGCAGACGCCCATCAGCCAGCCAGTCTCCAAAAGGACAATCTCTCCTCCCAGAAAACTTCCTCAAAACTGCAACTCCCCAACAACCTCAGCAGAGTTAACAAACGCACACCTCTCCTCAAGCCTCTGCCGTCCAATATCAGAGCTCTCATCGCGCAGCGAATGCAACCCCTCCTCATCGCTTCCAATCACAAACACGCGAGTCTCATTGCCAGTGCCGAAAGCCGGCTCCCAGCCTTCCAACGTCCCGTGGCCCTTCAGCGAAGGCTGTCCGAGAGAAGCAAACGTAGAGAAACTACGCGTTTCGCGGATGGCGAGACGCTGGTCTGAGGCGGTGGGGTTGTAGGAGTAGTCGTTTACTGTGAGGGGTTGGTTAGCTTGTTTGGATCGTGTGTCGTGACGTACATGTACTGTGTTATGCTTACTGTCATAGTGCGAAATATTATTAAACATGTACGCAAACTCCGAAGTGTGCACGACTCCCAATCCTGGCAACCCGAGACTCTCCAGCGGGCCATTGACGACCGTCTGGTTCTGGTCGTAGTAGTACACTTTCTGCCCACGCTTTGTCAGAGCTTGGCCGTAGAGCAGCGGCTCGCAGACCATCAGGATGTCGCGCAGGATGCGGGCGGAGCGGTAGAACTCTGCGCTGAGATTTGCCGAAGGGTTGGCTGCGAATTCTCCGACGGGGTACAAGCTGAGGAGATGCTGCAGGTTTGATTCCGACATTGCGGGAGCGTAGTCGCGGAAGAATTTCTCGGTTTCGTTGGCGGTCTTGATGATGATGTCGGTGAAAGGCGCGGTGTCGTCTTCGGTGTAGCCCATTATGGTTGTGATTGCTGCGAAGCGGCCTTCGGAGAGCAGCTGTGAAGGCGCAGAGGGAAGGATGTCTCCGTCTACGGTCGGGAGCCATATGTCGCCGATGTTGTAGGAGTCTCCGGCAGTGGCCGTTTGCAGTTTGATCAGATCGTTTGCGCTGAGCGTGCGGAGGCAGTCGATTGTGGCTTGCGAGTCTACGGAGGTGGTGTTGCAAGTCGAGGCGTTGAGGACTCTGGCCATGGCGTCGTCGGTGAATGTCCCTGTGATGCCGGGCTCGAGGACTTGCGACTGGGCGATGGCTTTGTGGAACGGCACTGGCTTCGAGCCTCCGTAGGCCATGATTTGCAAGCCTACGGACAGTCCTCCTGACGACTGGCCGTGGATCGTGATATTGTCGGGGTCGCCACCGAAGGCTGCGATGTTCTCTTTCACCCACTCAAGCGCCATTCGCTGGTCTCGAAGGGCTGCATTCTGGGTAGAGAGCGCGGCTGACTTGGCGAAACCTAAGATGCCGAGTCTGTAGTTGAAGCTGACATGGATCACTGGGAGACCATTGTTGACAGACTCGATGATCAAGCCGCCCGGCTGAGATGTTAACTCATCCTTTGCGCCGACAATATAGCTTCCACCTACGTTACAAAGTCAGAAGGTCGAGAAGTGCTAAGCATCACAACTACAACGCACCATGTATGAATACCATTACCGGGACCTTATCCCCCTTCCTAGTCCCATTAGGCCGATTGACATTCAAGCTCAAGCAATCCTCCGAAGTATCTCTGAAAATCGTCAAATACAACGGCAGAAACTCCTCGCCAACACTGACATCCTGCGGGCACGCTGGCCCAGGACGATCAGCGGAGATGAAAGAACCCGGACTCGGAGTGAAAGCCTTTGGCGCATTGAACCGATTCGCCCCAGAAGTATCCTGAGCATACTTGATACCGAGAAACGCTTCCACGCCGTCTTTGTGAGTGCCGCGATACGTTACGTGGTTGTCGAGCTCAACCGTCTTGTCGGCCTCGCTGCACGCGTGCGGATGGTGAGAGCCCGTCTTATTGGCGAGGCCCACTGCGGGCAGGAGGAGGGCCAGCGCCAAGTGGCAGAGCATCTTGGTCTTCCCCTGTGTTTCTGGGAGTCTTGGTGCTTGTTTGCCGGTCGAGGTGGAATCACCTCCGTAGCTACCTACCACTTTTGCCTGGATGATTTTTTGATGGGAGTCTGAGATTTTTCGGAGGTGCTTGCTTGCGCGATCTCGCAACGCGCATGCGCGTAGCCGTTGCAGAACCCCGCGTCATTCATGTCGATCATGTTCATGGAAGCATGGGTGTGCGTTATTGTGCTTGGGCGAGCCCTAGGCGATTGCGATTTTCCTCACCTTGATGGTGCGCATACAGGTACACGGTTCGCGCCACATGGCCTGGCGAATAGCTTGTGTATGCGCAGAGTGTGGTACCATGCAGATTTTGCGTATTGAGATGCGTTGTAGGCCCCTGATGTTCAGGATGCAGGTATACTCACATGAAGCTGACTGTACCTTTCCTGCAGATACTCTGGATATGTCTGTCGGCGGCGTACTTACTGCCTTCGGAGGTACTTTGGGCGTAGGTCCGACAGAGGCGGTACTTACCATAGGAGACTCGATGTAGGATTTCAACACTCACCAGTAAGCGCGACTCTCCATCAAATACGAAATCAGATCCGCGGGACTCCGTCTTTTTCTCCTGTTAGATCCAAGAGAAAGCAGAATCCTGCTCGCATTGACAAGTTAAAGGAGATGAGGTTCTTGTCGCCACGCCTTTATTCACCTCGCTAAACATGTTGACGACCCCGTTCGTACTCTCTTGTTGCTAGCGGTGAAACGTGCTGAGCCTTCTCACTGGAGCAAGGTCCGTGATACCGTCAGGGTTAGATTGTCTAGTCCTAATCCTGCTGTGGAGAGCCTGTGCCCTCTCCCTTTCGCCGCTGTCGGCAGCACTTGGACCAGCATCTCGACCTCAACGTCTTGCAACACTTTACACTCCTCCTCCGAAGTCTACCCTAGATATACAGAAATGCTCGCAAAAGCGTCAACAACGTTACATACAAGCAGCAAGCTTGAAAGTAAAATATACAGATACTTCGGATCTGCCGCCAGCCCACGTGAACGCTCACGAGTCACACACGTTTCTGCAGGTCACCCTGCGAGCCAAGAGGGCAAGGCTCCACTCACCCTCTTCTCCTTCGCGAGGCCAAGCAAACTAGAGCAGCCACATCACGCCCAAATAGACATACCAAGACACGGCAGTTCGTGCACGGCCGATGTTCAGGCTGATAGTAGGGAGCTCCTCAAAATTTGATACACCCATCGCTGTTGCCGTTCATATTTGCCGATTTCTGCTTCTTCGTTCTTCCCACTATTCCTCTATCCTCGGACCGTTCGGTTGTCAAAGAACCAGTTGCACTGCCGTTGCCCTCTTACCCCATACTGACGACGACGACGAGATCTGGGGACTCCACACGATCCTAAACCTGGGGGATTGATTATATAGGGATCGCTGGGTTCGCTACCGGTGGCCTGTTCGCTGTTCTGCAAGCAAGGACTGCTCTGAAGATCTTTACTCCATCATGGACGACATGCTGAAGAAGAACGATTTCTCGGACCCTGCCCAACGCGAGATCAACTCTGCGTCGCCTACTTCCAGCGGCAAGCATGAGTTCGACAGCGAGCGTGCCGATTTGGTCTGGACCGACGACGAGGAGACGAGGATTCGCAGAAAGCTCGACTTCCGTATCGTTCCTCTCGTGACGCTGTTGTACTTGCTATGTTTCTTGGACAGAGCCAACGTCGGTATGTGAACTTGGTGGGCAAGCGATGCATCGAATTGTTCTGACTTTTCGACAGGCAATGCCAGAATTCAAGGCATGGGCACTGAACTTGAGCTCGTCGGCACAAGGTTCAACTGGGCCTTGACCATCTTCTACTTCACATACATCGCGTAAGCACTCCCCAGCAGAAAATGAGTTGGAACGACTCTGACATGAATGACAGCGTAGAAATCCCATCAAACATCATCCTCAAGGCAGTCGGACCGCGATTCTGGATCCCCTTCCTGGTGTTCTCTTTCGGCCTGATTTCCCTCTGCACTGCGTTCGTGAAGACCCACACCGGACTTTTCGTTGCGCGAGCATTCTTGGGTCTGGCTGAGGGTGGCACCATGCCCGGTATTGCTTTCTTCCTCTCATGCTTCTACAAGAGGAACGAGCTGCTTTTCCGCATCGGTATCTTCGTCTCGGCCAGTTCACTTGCTGGCGCTTTCGGTGGTCTGCTGGCTGCTGGTCTCGTCAGGATTCCGGAATTCGGCATCGCTGCCATGAAGCTCCACACCTGGCGCCACATCTTCTTCTTCGAGGGTCTTTTTACTTGCATTGTGGCCTTGATTGCCCCCTTCTTCATGCAAACACACCCGGACCAGTGCAAATTCTTCACGGAGCGCGAGAGGGCCATCGCTGCTGAGCGTCTTTTCCGTGAGCACCGCGCCAATGTCCACGAGAAGGTCCAGTTGGTGCACGTCAAGCGTGCCATCTTCAACGTCAACAACACCGTCTGCGCGTTCGGCTTCTTCGCTGTCAACGTTACTGTGCAGTCGTTCTCTCTCTTCCTGCCGACTTTGCTCCGCGATATGGGCCACACCACGACCATGGCGCAATTGTACAGTGTTGCACCATACTGTGTCGCTTGTATTCTTTCGATCGCCGTGGCGTTCGCCAGTGACCGCACAAGGCTGCGTGGTATCTACCTCGCGACCTTCCCGATTTTGTGCGTGATTGGTTTCGCGATCCTCAGATCTTCCGACAACCCCAACTTGAAGTACATGGCGGTGTTCTTCTCGGCCGCAGGAGCTTTCCCTGGTGGTCCAGGTTTCCTCAGCTGGGGTCTAAACAACGCAGCTGGTCCGGCAGTCCGTGCCGTAACAGGAGGCTACATCGTCAGTATTGGCAGCTTCGGCGCCATCCTAGCCACGTAAGTACATCGTGAGATAATAACCCTCCGCAAAGTCCTTATACTAACATCAATACAGATGGACATATATGAGCACCGACGCGCCAGACTACCCCATCGGGCACACCATCAACTTGGTTGCCTCGGTGTGCGTCGCCATGCTTGCGATCTTCGGCATCCTGTACATTGTTCGCGAGAACAAGGCCAGGGCCAGAGGAAAGCGTGACCACAGACTTGAGGGAATTGACGAGGCTCGTCAAGGAGAGCTTGGGTACCGTCACCCAAGCTTCAGGTACATTCCATAGGTGCCTTGCCTTAGTTAGTCGTGGTTTAGTTTGTTCAACACATTTGCCCAGTGATCATACTGCACTGGGCACGACCTCTTGATTATATTTAACCTTGTCCAATTGGCGGTGTCGTGATGTGGTAGCCTGTGAGAACTACGTGAACTCTCGTACCTTGGTTTCAAATACGACAAGGCACTTTTTGAGTATGTTTACTGTTTCCAACTTCTCCGTCGACATTTTGTATGTAGATTTGGCTCTCGAACGAATCGTAAAGTTGCATCAGTTCTGGAACATCAGGCGCACATATCACATGCAGACTAAACAGGATTCGGAGCGACGGGTGCACCCGACACTAGCGCCGAGCTATACGTTGAGCACGTTATCATCGTCCACCGTCCTTCGACTACACTTCCAGTCACAACACAACATCGATCGAAACAGCAATACCAAGCATATTTTACCTTGATTCAAACACAGCAGCAGACAAACATGGATCACTCTCACCACGCAGGAATGGACCACGGCCACATGGGTCACGGCGACATGGACCACGGCGATATGGGCCCCATGTGCTCCATGAACGTAAGCTACACCCCGCCTCTCTACGCTCTCGCACTGTACCACCTAGCTAAACCGCAAAACAGATGCTCTTCACCTGGGACACAACCAACCTCTGCATCGTTTTCCCCAGCTGGCGAGTGACCGGCACATTCTCGCTGATCTGGTCGCTGATCGCCGTCGTGGCGTTGACGGCGGGCTACGAAGCCATCCGTGAAGTGTCGCGACGCTACGAAGAGCGAGTAGCCGAGAACTTGAAGAATTCTCCCCGTAAGTCTAGCCCGATTTTACATCTGGAGGTATTGGTGTTAGAGCTTGTAACGCCTTACTTACCCGTCGTCTCAAAGCCGATGTCGAACGTCACTCACTACTCACGGCAGGGAACTCTGTTGTATCGGAGGAGAAAAAGGGCAAGACTGTCAAGGCAGCGTTGTATGGTGTTCAGGTGTTCTACTCGTTCTTCATTATGTAAGTCTCACGAGTGTTTGCGAGAGATGCGGACAGGCTACTAATACAGGAACAGGCTTCTTTTCATGACATACAACGGTTGGGTTATGTTGGCTGTGGGCGTTGGAGCTTTCGTTGGATATCTCGTGTTTGGCGGATCTAGTGCCACCAAGAGTGCGGCCTGCCACTGATTTGGACAAGCCGCATGCATGCTTCCTCTATGAACGAACCAGGATAGTCTATCTACAACCCTTTCCAAGCAACCTTCGCCACATGGTCAGCTCGCTTCCTTGTGCTCTTCACCAGACCGAGGTAGCGCAGCTCGGCGAGACCACGCTGGAACAATGACATGAGATCGCCTTCCTCTTTCTCACCGCCCATCACTGCCTGGAATGCCTGCCAAAGATCGCTGACGTTGATGAGTGACCCTGACTCCAAGTAGAGCTGGTACAGTACAGCTGTTGCCGGTTGTGTAGAAGATAGCGTGGCCTCATCACCCTCCGCTTTTTCTGGAGCACAGCAATCGCAGTCCAAATAATCGTGTGGCGAACTGAGTGCGCGCTCGACTGCATGCCGTGGTCGAGGTGTGAAGACTTCTCGGTGAGGAGACTTGAGATCGTACACGAAGATCTCATGGAATGGCAAATCATGGAAATCGATGAGAGTGTCGTTGAAGTAGGCCTCTAGTTGATCGCTGAAAGCTCGAAGGATGTCGGTGTATGCTGCGTCTTGCTTGGAGAGCTGAGATTTCTGCTTGCTGAGATGCACCTTTTGTGCAACTACAGTCGTTCTGACGGTCGAGGCGCCAATGTCGTCCTCGCTTCGGAGGGGCTGACCTTTGCCTGTGCTTCCAGCCACCAAGTCCGCCAGTTGGCTCTTTAGTGAATTGATCTCCGCTTGTACGTCTTCTGGGATGAACTGGGCGCAAATTGATTCCATCAGCGCAGAAGCCATGCCCGATTGCGCCTTGCGGACTGACAAGAGCAGAGTTCTTATCATGGCAGAATCGCGCAGCTTGCACGACATAGCTTGTATGTAAAGAGTTGATTTTTGAGAAGTGGGAGTATTCGGCAAATGTTCCTGAATTGCCCGCAGAACGTCCAAAGTCGTGGTCAAATTTGTCAGAGATTCTTTGCCAGCTGTAATTTGTCGTTTCGCTTCTGACAAAAGCTCGGCATTTGATTCGAGTAGCTTGTGAATTTGTTTTGTGTCTCCCTTGTCAAGCAACGACTGGGCTAGTGTGCGGAATGACCCCAGAGTACGGAGCGCCTCGAAGTGATCAGCAGGGATGGTGTTGAGTTTGACATCCGATGGTAGGAAGATACTAAGCGCATTGGCATAGTAGCAAGACATGTAAGCATACTCCACCACGTCGGTCAACTCGTCAGTGCTTTGGATGTAGTCCGTCTGACGCTCAAGTGCGGTAGCAAGGAGGGTAGGGCCAATCCATAAACAGGTATCCGGCCGTGTGATTGACCCAAAGACAAGCTGAGCTTCGGCAGATGATGGCGCGGCATCGAAGAGTCGTCCATTTAAGCAGCGCACAGCGTTACGAGACAATCTCTGCTGCAGAAACTCAACCGAGGTGGCAACGTTGAACAAGCAGACGAAGGGTATGCGATCGAGCCAGCTGCTCATGAGCTCAATGAGCTCTGAAAGTAGATGACTTCCCAAGGCTTCTGTGTCCGGGAAAGCGACGACGACCTGCTCAATTTTGCGGTCGCGCACATGTTCGTGGAGGATCTGAAGGTCGTAATTTAGAAGACGAGGGCCTTTCCGGGATGAGGTAGCCAATTCTTCATCCTCATCATCCTCGGCGGTGCTGGCTGTGGCCTTTTGGATGAGTACCTTCAATACTGCCTTCAAGTGAGGGGCAGAGCCTGACTCCAAAGAGACGTAGATGCGTCGTTTTTGGCTCTTCACTGCGCTGGCTACTCGTTGCGAAAGCGAATTTAGGGACGATGAACCTGGGGCGCTGAGGATGATGCCCGTTGGTATCCGGGTGGGTGATATATCCTGCGAGATTTCGTCCAGATACGAAGTCACTTCATCCAAGGTTTTGGTATGTATGCTTGCAAGTGCATCCTACGACTGTCAGTCACTTTAAATTGATATCTGCGACACAATAATACATACATCTATACGAGACTGCTGGGTTTGCCAGGCATTCTCGTACGCCTTCTTTCGTAGCCGCCAAGATGCATGCAACCCATGATCTTCTATCTTGCGCTTCTTGGCCGGCCGAGCAGTTTCAGGCTGGAAAACGTAGCACTTTTCGTACTCCATCTGTGTTGAACCCGTGTGTAAAGGAGGTGTTTGACGCCGCTTTCAATTGTCCTTCAGGAGTGTCCAATGACAAAAATCGTGGAACCGAGGTCTGTTCCAATATTGGTCAGAATTTTCCATTTGTCGTCCAGTCAATTCCGTTCATAAGGTTGTAATGTTGTAGTTGATGTGGCCGTCTTCTCGTGGTTCGAAGCTCAAGCTCACGTCACGAAAAGCATCGCGTGTTCACGTGACCAGGGCTGTGCCGAAAAGCCGTTGGCCGGCTTCGGGCAACAGCGGCCGCCTATCAATCAATAATCTGCTAACTCCACTGAGCAGGTCGTTGCACGCCCCACCGAGATCATCATCACGTCTTCCAATACGTGATAAGCGTAGTAGGTAGGTAAGATTCCATTCTTGTTTCCGTTTTCTCTCTCCTTCTCATCAATATCGCCATAATGGAAAAATCGCTGCCATTGCAAGAGCATTCTCAGCCGCCGCGTCAGGCTTCTAAGCCTCGACGTGCACTCGCTGGTGTATTGTTCCCTCTCGCTGTCGCTGCGTACCTTTTGTACCCATTCTCATCACCACAATGGCCATTGGGATCAGGCGATGTGAGCGTGCAAGCACCCAAATGTGCACAGCCTACGCCGCTTTTCCCTACTACCGGCGACGAGCTTGATCGTGCATACGAGCATCTTTCTTCGGAATCCTTCCGTAACGGCACAATCGTTCGCCTGGCTGGAGCCGTGAGGATTCCAACAGAAAGCTTCGATAACATGGGTGCCATCGGTGAAGACAAGCGTTGGGACATCATGTACGACTTTGCGGACTACTTGAAGAACACCTTCCCGAAAGTCCACAAGCACCTTAAGGCCGAAACCGTCAACACTCACGGTCTGGTCTACACATGGGAGGGCTCGAACAGCGAACTTAAGCCTACACTTCTCATGGCTCACCAGGATGTGGTACCTGTCCCGGATGCTACTAAGGATGCTTGGACTCACCCACCTTTTGAGGGTGTCTATGATGGATCTTACATCTGGGGTCGTGGCGCTTCAGACTGCAAGAACCAGCTCATCGCCATCTTGGAGACCGTCGAACTGCTTCTCGACGCCGGCTACAAGCCCAAGCGTAGCGTCATTCTCTCATTCGGCTTCGATGAAGAAATCTCTGGTCGCGAGGGCGCAGGTCACTTGGCTCCCTTCCTCTTTGAGCGTTACGGAAAGGATGGCATTGCTGTAGCTGTTGACGAGGGCGCAACCTTCGAGAAGGTCTGGGGTCAAACATTTGCCAAACCTGGTGTTGGCGAGAAGGGCTACACCGATGTGCATGTTGTCGTTCGCATGCCCGGTGGCCACTCTTCCATTCCGTCTGACCACACCGGCATCGGCGTGGCTTCTGAACTGATCCAAGCAATCGAGGCAGAGCAATACCCAGCTCACCTTACTAGCGATAACCCCTACCTCAGCCAGCTCTATTGTGGTGCTGAACATGCGCCTGACTTCCCGAAGAAGTTGAGCAAGCTCCTCAAGTCCCGCGCCAAGTCACAGCCTACCTGTGCCGCCCACAAGAAGGTTGACAAGCTCGCTATCGAAGCCTCCAAAGCTGGACCAGCCACTCAGTACCTCATGCAAACCTCTCAGGCAGTCGATGTCATCACTGGCGGTGTCAAGGTTAATGCTCTTCCCGAGAGAACTGAGGTCATCGTCAACCACCGCATCAACGTTGGCGAATCCCCCCAAACTGCTTTCGACCGTGTTGCCTCGCTAGTAAGTATTCGAAAGACACCCTACGGCATCTCAGGTAGCTTACTAACTCCGTTACAGGCTGAGCCTCTGGCCAAGAAATATGGTCTTGCGTTCCACGCCTTCGATGGCACAACCGAAGCACCACTCTCTATCTCTCTGTCGAAGTCACCAAACACACTCGCTGTGGCACCCGTGACACCTACAGACGTCGATGTCGTCTCGCCTTACGCCGTCCTTGCTGGCACCGTGAGAGCAGTCTACGGTGAAGATATCGTCGTCGCACCCGGCATCATGACTGGCAACACCGACACACGCTACTACTGGAACCTGACGAAGAACATCTTCCGCTTCGGCCCTGGTTATGACGTGGAGTTGGACGACGGACTCGGCAACATCCACACTGTTGACGAGAAGGTCAGTGTGACCAACCATGTGAACGCTGTAAAGTGGTTCATGTTGTTCGTGAGGAACATGGATGATGCGGAGTTGGAAATCTGAAAAATTGTGGATGTTCTAATGGCACCGTGAAGCCATCATGTTTTGCAAACAATGTCGGCTCGCATTATCGTGAGTAACCTGGAAGAGTACAGATCTGATCACTTCGAGTAAAGAAGCACAACACTGGAGGTTATCATCTCAAGAGCATCTATGGGGTTTCCAGTGTCTGCGTGATTATGCTGCCTGAGCGAGGGGCATCACAGTGGTGCCATTGCTCACTCTCAATTGAGCTTCGTAGTCGGAGGTTTACATACGGCTCCATAGCGAGTCCACCAACAACATCACACACGGATCAACGACTACCTCATTGACTTCCACAACGCATACTGGGGGGCTCGAGCTTAGTAGATAATGTGATCATACTGCCTAGACGCTAATCTGTAGTCGATTATATCTACCGCTAAAGTGATGTATGTAAACCTATGGAACATTGTGGCTCCGCGCTAGTCACAGCCAACACAGGCAACCGCGCTCCTAGTGCCTACACAAACACTGAAGTGCCCAATGCATGCGCGATTGCTGCCTTCGCCTCGGCACCAGGAGGTACTGGAATGAACATATAAGAGCCATTCAATCACTGCTTGGCCAAGAGCTTGCATCCTTCTCTACCCCTCGCTTGTCGCCGTTCACTTCGCACAAAATCGCACCATACAACATATCATCTTAACCTCACAAATCGAAACATAGTACGCCAAATACCAAACGCCATTCATCCCGAGTCCTAAGCGAAAATGGTTGCGGTTAATGCCAGAACCAAACCTAGGCCAGGAGCTGATGACCTCCACAACGATGGTCGACCACTACAAGTCCCTGGCTTCGGTCACCCCGTTGACTTGGAGCTTGACATATACGACGACAAGCGTTTCCGCCACGGTGTGAACGACTTCCACAACGAGCGTCACACGGTGAGGGAAATTGCGATGCTGGGCCTCATGGACGCCATCACCGAGAAGCCGCGCTGGCAGGAGAAGATCTTCGACGAAACTATTGTCGAAAAGTGGAGGACCGAGGCGACAGCGATGCCGCTCATCTCACCATTAGCTTGGGATTGGTGTGTCCGAGAACTCAGAGACAAAACTGTATTCCTTTCGGAGCACGATTTTATCAGGACGCTGGAGACCGGCTCAGCCTGCGCAAAAGCTGACAACCTCATCGGTGATGACCTTCGAGAAGAACTACTCGCTGGCGTCAAGCCCTTACTCGACGTCAAGGAAAACGAGAAAGACTGGCACCCCAATTCCAATGAGCAAGTTCTCAACCTTGTTCACCCATCACTGTTCCCGTTCGTCTACGGCCGCACGCAATTGTTGCAGGAGGGCCTTGTGGGGCTATCTGACTGCGTCGAATCTTGCGGTAAGGGCAGAGTAGTGGAAGAACCTACTCTCCACCCGCGCGAAAGATCTTTTTCGTACAGACACCAAGAAGACGGTAGCGCTCGCTTTTCCACGCGCTTTCAGTGGCTCCCGGCTGAGGTCAAGTTCAAGGGAGAGGGGCTCGATGTCGAATTCACCTCTTACATCAACAACTTGCATCCCATCCAGCACAGGGGGCTTTACTCCACTGTCTCCAAACTGATGAGCAAAGCAATCCCCATGTGGAATGAAGTACTTGTTAAGGGCTCCGATGGCCGAGTGCCTCTACGCATCAAGACATGGGTATGTATAAACGATTATATGCTACGGAAAGCATGTTAACTTGGTTTGCAGTATGTCAAAACTCCCAGCCGTGAACTTTATTTGGATCATCAGCATCGTACCCTTCTCGAGCTATTAGCATGCTTCGTCAACGCAGCCTCAAGCAGAAACAAACCTACGGTTTCCAGTCGATTATTGAATCTAGTAGCGGAACTAACTCAGTCTCGCAGGGGGCCAGAGCTTGACCCGTACGAACCGCCAGCATGGCACAACGATGTACCCTACGATAACGGCGACGAAGACGGCCCAAACCGCGACCCCATCTGGGTAGCCAAAGTTGACGAGTACCTGGCTTTGCCTGATCCCCCTGAGTATGACGATTCGGAAGAGGATGACGAGGACCAAGCATTCAAAGACGGCACTTGGAAAGACGACGAAGATGTCGAGCTGGGCGACGCTCTCAAGTGGAAGTTCAACAGACTCCGTGGCATTCTGCACCCTGAGCCTGGCGTAGGCCGCGAAACTTATCCATACGACGACTGGAAAGCTGGTCGGTCGACGAAATTCCGCCAGACCCTCTCTGGTCCCAGAAAAGACCTCCTCAATCATGATTACTACCAGGTTAAGTTGGAGAACGAATTCAGAGACCGCGGTCTGCAAGTCATTGTCAAGCTGGCTAGCGTGGAGCTCACGCCTGAGAAGCCGGAGTACAGCGGTGGTGATTGGCACCTCGAGGTAAGTTGCACTCCGTCTATACGAATTCAAGAGAGCGAAACTAACATTATTCAGGGAATGATGAACGAGCGTAAGCCACACCCACGAGAAGCGGATAAGTCCCAAAGAACCTCACCACTGACCAAAATCTCCCCACAGACATCGTCGCCACAGCGATCTACTACTACGACGTAGACAACATCTCCGACTCCCTCCTCGACTTCCGCATGGAAGCCTCCCTCGACGAAATGGAGCTCACCTATGAGCAAGACGACCACGGGCCCCTGGCCACAGTCTTCGGCACCGACTCCATGCGCGACGAACCCGCCGTCCAGGATCTCGGCAGCGTGAAATGCAAAGCAGGCCGCATGCTCGCCTTCCCCAACACCCTGCAGCACCGTGTACAGCCTTTCAGGCTCGAGGACCCGACTCGCGCTGGTCACCGTCGATTCTTAGTCCTGTGGCTCGTGGATCCGAACTATCGCATTATCTCGACGGCGAACGTGCCGCCGCAGCAGCACGACTGGTTCGCGCCGGAGACTATTGATAGAGTCCTCGCGGGCCGGGATTTGGCTGTCGAATTGCAGGATATGATCAAAGAGCACGCGAACGATTACCCGATGAGTCTCGAGACGTCGAAAGAGCTAAGGCTGGAGCTGATGCAGGAGCGCACGAAGCTGATGCCGTCGGTGGAGCGAGGCTTCGAGTCGTATAATCTTTGTGAGCATTAGCTGTGCATAAGAGACGACACGTCCGTACGGATGGGAATGAATTTCTTCAGGACGTGCGAATACGCAAATGTTTTGCGCGGACTCGTGACTCTCTGTCTACTGTATATCTCTACTCCTCCAAATCCGTCCTCATCATCCTACGTTTAACAAGTGGACTCTTCTCATCAATACGAGCGTACTCATGAGCATCCAGACAAGCCCTCCTCGAAGCCAGCACCGCAATCTCCTTGCGTTCAATCATCTCGCCCTCGTACGCCGCTCTCGCAGCCTCAAAAGCACCCTCGTCCTTTACGTCCACACCCTCGTACAGCGGCTTGATCTGCTCCAGCAACTTGCCCACATCAACGATGGAATGATTAGCGCCTTCACCTCGGTACATGACCATCGTAGCAGCCGCATCACCCACAAGCACAACTCTGCCTGCAAACCCATTCGATGGTCGAGGCAGCCAGTCTGCAAGCTCAATGGGGCGGATGTCCGAATCTTTCGGCATGTTCTGTACAAGTGAGCGGAATGGCTCAGCCCAGGATTCAGAAAAGTTCCTCATGAGGAAGCTCTGTCCGGTTCTCGTGTTCGGACACTCGGTGGGATCAACGCGATCCAGCCAGTTCTCGCGGTATGGCCAGGAGATGATGATTTGGCATTTGTAGGTGTCGGGTGGGAGGCCGTCGGAGGGCATTTCGAGGAAGCTGAACCAGAGGTAGGTGTCGGTTTTGGGGTCTGTGCCTTGCAGGAAGAATGGATCGAGCGCGCGGATGGCGGTAATTTGCGATTCGGTGTAGGAGGCTGTGGCGCCGAGAAGGCGGATGGGTAGTTGTTTGTTTTGGTAATCTTCAGGGTGTATGAGTCGGCGTACGGCAGAGTTTGCGCCATCGCAGCCGACGAGTATACTGCCCGTACATGAAGTGCCGTCTGCGAAAGCAGCTTTGACAGCGCCGTCGACAACGTCCACGTTCTGTAGGGTTTTCGACCATTCTACGTCCAGACCAGTAAGAAGCAACGCACGCAATTTCTCCCGTGACACTCTGATGCGCTCTGCTGCAGGGACTTGCCATCGTGGCTCTCCAGTGGACAAGTCAAAGAAGGTGAAACTCCCTTTCTCGCCGGCTTCAACAGCACCGCGATTGACGTAGCATTCTGGGAGGCGCGATACGAGATCGTCTGGCAAAAGAGCCTTGAAGGTTGGCAGGGCCCAATGGATGGTCAGTCCCCAACCAGCACTGCGGTGCGTTGCAGACTCGTCCCGTTCGAAGATCCGATACGGTATGTTTTTCTTTCGACATGCTTGAGCCAATGTCAGCCCGGAGACTCCAGCGCCGACAATGATGACAGGGTCTTGGAGAGAAGGCGTCTTGTTCGACATTTTATTGGTGTAACGAGGTGGCGTTGGGTAGATATGCAGGTTTCAGCTTTCGACAGGAATATGTTGCAGGGTACTTTTGGTATCGTGGCCTTGTCTCAGCTCATCTTACTGTATTTTGTCCGACCAATCCCGTTCCTGGAAGCTTTCGCGTGCGACGCTGCAGCGCGCCGATCTCAAAGTGCTGCTGCGCATGCACGGTGACGTGAGCTTTGAAATGTCCAAATTATTCCGACATGGATTCTTGCAACATTTCGCGTGCAACGCATGCAGGGCCATATTGCAAGGCCAATGTCTGCCGCAATCCGGGCTTATCTCGAAGCTTGGTGATGCGTGATTGCATGCGCACGAGCGGTGAACGGCAGCTGCGCCACGCGAGCATGCTCGTGTCGGTCTCTCTCAAGTCCAGAACACTGTCGATACCTACACTTCAATTTCAATCGACACTCTCATCCTCGTAGAATTGCGCAGGCTTGAGCCCGTCGTTACGGAGATCTTCCCAAGAATACTCGTACAACGTGCTCAATCTGCCGATCACCTTGGCCCTGATGAGGGCCAGCGGAAGAGGACCAAACATTCTAGAGTCACGCGAGAACTTCAAGTTGTCTCCAACAATGTAGCAATGCCCTTCTGGTATCTGGTTGTTTCCATCAGTACGCGCCCGATCTTATCATTGTTCCGACCATGCTTCCCACTAACCTGTATCATGACGCCGGACGTGCCGGGCGAATCCCGCAGCACGAAATCGCCCGGCATGCCAACAACTCTTTTCACCCCATAACTGTCCTGATCGATAGGATGTTTATAGCTGACCATGTCTCCCACCTCTATGCCTCTTCCGCGTCTGTATCTCTTGCTCAACAGGAGCCAGTCGCCAGTCGCGTTCATGGTAGGGTTCATAGAAATTCCCTCGGCCAGACTGAGGGTGAAGAAGTACTCGCTCCATACGTGGGCGGCGAGGGTGAGTCCGATGGCCCATTTGAGAAACTGGAGCGTGCCATAGATGTAGGGGTAGCGTGCTAGGACAGGTGGTTTTGGCTCGGTGAAGGCTTTGGATATCTTCGCCTTGACGCTCGGTTTGGCATTGGGTTTGGCGGAGGCATATCGAAGGGAGGGTGACGGGGCGCGCGCACAACGGGCGGCGAAGCGTCTCGCAGCCAGTGGCAACATCGGAGAAGATGCTGGTATTGTATGTGGATGTATCTGCAGCGGTTGAGACGTGGATCTCCAATGCTGGTGCTTCTCTCACACAGCCGCCCTTCTAGACCCACGCGCGCGCGCGCAAAGTCTCTCTGAGATCGGCATTTGCAATTGCGTGTGGCGTCGATCGTCTCGCACAGCCACAGCATCTACGTCAGGACAAACAAGACGATTGCCAGGGAGAAATGAGGAAATGATGCTGGACGGGCAAAGGCTAATCCACCGCCATTTAATGCTGCCACTATAATACCGCAGACGCCTCTCCCAGCAAACCTGCCAAGTTTTTATTTGTTCTCTATCTTGTTACATAGTGCCTTCCCTCTTCCCTCCAAGCGCTCTCCTGGAACACTTTACGCGCCCGGCGAGCCACAGTCTGTCTCACCTGTCGAGCAACAACGCGCCGCATGCCAATCGTCGCATAATTCTATTAGGGGCAACACCGCTGTGACCAGCTGTATATTCTACTTAATCCATCGACCATCCTTGGCTTTGGCTTTGGATATATCTCCAGCAACTAGTACCAATCTACCCATCACCAAAACAACACCACTCACACATCCATCATGGCGGCCATGGTAGGAAAATACGCGGCCAACAAGCTGCTCAAGAAGCAGATGGCCAAATACACCGACAAGAAAGTCGACGGTGGCGACGTAAGTCTCCACGCCACATCATAACACCAAAACCTTACACCTCACTAACACCACCCAGGACCCCCTCTTCGCCATGGTCGAAGACCCCAAGCACCCAGGCAAGATGAAGAAAGTCAAAAAGCAAATCCCCGCCTACATCCCGGAGCACGACGCCATGATCCTGGCCAAATCCCGCTCGAGCGCCTACAAAATGGACTGCGGCCTCTTCACCCTCTTCGGCATCCGCTTCGGCTGGGAATCCGTCATTGGCATCGTGCCCGCCTTCGGCGACGCCCTGGGAGCCTTCATCGCGCTCATGATCTTCAAGCGCATGCGCAAAGTCGAGGGCGGCCTGGACACGGGCACGCAGATCCAGATGCTGATCAACATCATCATCGATTTCGCCGTGGGTCTGATTCCGTTTGTGGGAGACTTGATTGATGCGGCGTTCAAAGCCAATACCAAGAACGTGCGTTTGCTTGAGCGCCACCTCGACGCCAAGTACAAGCCGGACAGCCTTAAGAAGGATGCTCGTGACTATGCGGGCGTCGACAAGGCGGAGCGCCAGAAGAAGCGGAAGAGCGGCATTTTCTCTAAGAGGGACCCGCCGCCTGCTACTGCTTTCGAGGACTTTGATGACGAGGCTGAGGATCGTAGGCGGTTCGTGCAAGAAAGCGACGATGGCTACAGTGTTCGCGAGCCTGAGCGTACGCGTGCGCCTGAGGACCGCCGTGGTGGTGGCGGAGGTGGCGGTTACTACTCCGGTAGCAGGCAGAATAGCCGTCGCGAGCCTGAGTCGGCGAGGAGATGAGTTGCTGATGTTTTGCCGCGGCTTTTGAGCTGAGGCGACATTGCTTGACGAGTTTTGCTATTATCTTTTACTTTGTTTTTGAGATTCCCCATCTTGGAGAGAGAGCAATGCTGAGCGACTGGCGTTTGCGGTGTTCTTTTGGTGTGGAAGTCAGTTGTTGAAGTTCGAGACTGAACACCATATGTATCGATATCTAATTGAAGTGCCCTTCTTACCTTCGCCAAGCTCTGCCCAGATCGTACTCTGCGATGTTGCTGTCAGCCTCCGACTACATACATGTATCTTATAAGATCGTCGTTCGGAGTCCACACATCTATCTATCTACCGCGTCAAACTCTTCGACGCCGTGTCATGCTAGCCTGGATAGCAAGAGATGCCTCTCTCTTCGTAATCGTCGTGATCAGCTGCTTTCACACCTTTTCCTTTGGCGTGATGCTTGCCTTGTCGGTTTGACAAAATCCCCGTAGGAACCACCAGTCAAGTTCAGACCAAAAAAAAATCAAAACCTCACATCTCACGCCACAGACCCTCCACACCATTCCCAGACCTCCAGTCATTTGCTATCAATCCTCTACATATCACAAACCCCCTAGGGGAGCCTATAAATATCGTTCAACATCCTCACCGACCACCCAAACATCGCACGACACTATGTCAAGGGTTAGTGTTAGGTCAATCAAAACCTTCCCGGGGGACCATTCCGTCTCTTCCAGTCTCCCATTCGCTCAAGAGTAGCGGAAGCTAATGGCTTGTCCGCCAAGACGGATTCACCTCCAGACGCCGAAAGGCGAGGTTGGTCATCGTACCTGCGTTGTGGAGGTCTTGGAGAGGCTTGTCTTAGGATGGATGTGGAAAAACAGAATGAATGTGCAAATGGTCGGAAACGGAAGGTCTACACATTCTAGGTCGTGGCTAGGTGGATGTAGACTCTCTAGAGATGAAGAGAAAGAAGACGTTCGTTTCGTGATTACACACGTCTTTCTTGGGTCATCTCGTGAGAGCCAACATGAAATCAAAAATCCAGCAAAACACCATCGATGCTCGCAACCCGTTTACCATGCATGTTATGCAAACCCAAAAAGTCCCAAACGCCAACCAACCATACTCTAATTATCAAGATCAATCCAAAACCTCTCCCTAATCACATCACCATACCTATAAAACACCAGCGGCGCCGGCGCAATCGCCACCGCCAAAAACGCAAACACCGAAACCCCCCACCCATAACCCAACTTCTCAAAAATCAGCGGCGCGAAAAGCGGCGTAATACCACCCAGAATACTCCTAAAAGCCGCGCCCGCCGCGATAGCACTAGCAGCGTACTTCTCGAAACTGTCGATGTAGTAGTTCTGGCACGTGTTCAGGATCATGACCTGCCCGATGCCGTAGAAGTACGTCGCGGCGATGGAAGCGAACCAGTGCGCGTGCAGTTCGACTGTCCAGGCGAACCAGAAGAGCGAGACGGGGATGAAGAGCGCGCCGATGTTGGCTAGTGGCAGGCGGTATTCGGGTTTGGCTTTGCCGTTGTTGCGGGAGGCGAGGCGGTTGTAGATGGTGTCGATGCGTGGGACGAGGAACCAGACGGCTGTGAGGAAGCCGAGGCCAGGGCCTAGGTACAAGAGGCCGACTTTCTCGGTGGAGAAGCCGTAGTTGTCGCCGTAGATGGGCTGCATGTTGGTGTAAATGCTGAAGGTGGTGCCGAAGATTAGAGCTTGGTAGGAGCTCATAACGAGGACGATGGGCTGGAGGAGAATACGCAGGGGACGGGTGAGGGAGCGGCGGAGCTGGAGGCCTAGGGGACGCTCGTCTTGGCCTTCGATGCGGTATTTGTTAGGGTGGCCGCTGGGCTCTTGCTCGAGTTTCTGCTTGCGGCGCTGCAGGAGGACGGGGGCGTAGGTTTCGCGCAGGAAGATGAAGCCTGCGGCTGTGTTGACGGAGCAGACGATTGTCAGCGTCCAGAAGATCCAACGCCAGTCTGCGCGTTGGACGATTACGCCGCCGAAGAGAGTGCCCTGTCAAGTCTGTTAGCATGCCTGTATGAGATCCGAATGGAAAGCGATTGTCCAAGACTCACCAACGTCGGCCCAAGCAGCGGTCCCAGCAAATACCACCCAAACACGCCCGCCCTCTGACTAGGTTCGAACATATCCGAAATCGTGCCACCTCCATTCGCTATCCCTACACTCCCGAAAAGCCCACTCAACGTCCTAACCGCAACCAGCGTCTGCACATTCGGCGCCAGCGCGCTCGGAATCTGCAGCAGCGCAAACACCGTAAAACACACAAGGTAAAGCTTCCTGCGCCCAAACGTCTCGCTCAGCGGCGCGAGGAACAGCGGTCCCAAGCCCAGCATAATCACAAACCCCGTCGTGCAGCCGATCACGACTTCAGGTGTGCTGTGCAGGCTGTCGGCGATCTGCTGGAT
>Ga0265797_10003673_pt1 | contig 24368 bp, 29 predicted proteins | sample P2T30metagenome_FD_192433 | JGI IMG/M metagenome (GOLD analysis project Ga0265797, IMG submission 192433) | Plant litter microbial communities from East Loma Ridge, Irvine, California - P2 T30 | ecosystem: Environmental > Terrestrial > Plant litter > Unclassified | place: USA: California... | reverse complement strand
TTGTTCTTGAGCCTGAAACCCTGAACGAGGCTCTCGGTACGTTTACCATCGTGGCTGCGATGTGCCCGGGTAACTTTGCGTTTCGATGTGCGCCCACCAGCATTCTCGCGCTGCTTGCGTTCCCTTACATCCTCCTTCTTGGACTCGTATCGATCGGGCTTCGTCTTGCGCCTTGCACGTCTCTCGTAGGTCTTTTGGTCCGGTGCCTGGACGCAATCATCCGCGCCATGCTCTTGGGATCTCGGGCGACGAGGTCGGCTTGCCGAATGAGATTGTGTAACACTCACGTCCACGGATCGCACTCTGGTGGCATTCGCCGGCCGATCATCCGCCTTGCCTCGACGCTCCGCCCGCTGCTGCAGAGAGATTACTGAGCTATCGCTGGCAGCCCGCTTACGTTTCCGAGAGTAGCGCTTGGAATTGGTTGCTTTGATGATTGGGGTGGGTGGAGAAAATGCAGGCGCATCGACTTCATCTGATGGATTTGGGGGCGCCCTGTCGGCGGTGCCCTGGAGCCAGCCTTGTATGTCCATACCCGGTCGCAGACAGGCATCAAGGTCTGTGGTACTCTATGCGCGCGGGATGCGCATGCGTTGACTGGTTGCTGGACCTGACGCCGGTGAGGCTGCAGTTGAGTGCAGTGTCTGGGCAAACCTCACCGCCTGGAGATCTCCGGTGTGGTCGCACAGTTCCAGTTTGTTGATGATATTGTCCAGCCCTAGCCGATCTATACTTTGTCGGTGTTTGTTGAGCGTAGCCGTGTTTTGGACAGGTCGCAAACAAGATGTCATTGATCATTGGCCATGCGCTGGATCGAGCGTCGGTGTCGAGCTTCGCGCCTTCCTCCTCATGCCCAACGACGGCAGGCTGGCAACACAACAGACGCATACACTGCACCTCATCATCACTGACATCCTCCATGTGACAAAATTTCTTACCTAGCAGCCCATCGACAAGTACCTACCGATAGATGGCGAAAAGTCCAGCCCAGTCGGACCGTATGCACCGGGCCAGGGCTGCGCCCGGGTACGACCAGTGAGGCATCCTTCTCTGTTACACACCGTCTCTTCTACACACATCCTGACTGATCGACGAGCCCGAGCGACTTCGTTCCAATTTATCCGCCATGACACCGTGACCTTTCCTACTCTAACAACTGCCGGTGTCCAGTTCATAAACGATTGTAACGCCGTAAGCACATGACGCCTAGATGTAGTCATAAGTAGTGTACATGCCCCCGGCAACATGCAGGCCTGCAGCCATATATGTACCTTTCCACAGAACGAGTCAACGAGAGCTTCAAGCTGCCGCTGTCAAGCCAGACCGTGCAGGGATCTTGACGTCGATCAACCTCTGCGCTCAAGCCAGTCGTTTGCGACTATCCCAACGCGACTGGACTACTGCCTCGCGTTAATATCCATGGCGCGACCATGCAGTTCCAACACATACACGTGTACAGTACGTGTCGGGGATAGGAGGCACTTCTGTCCGTTAACTTGCTCCAACATCGTCGCCGGTAAGCCCCGACCCTTGAAGCATTACATACGGTATGTCACTCACCACGCGAGGTGCAACAGGCATTGGGCCGGCTTGCATGCCTTGCTCGGGCGAGAGAACCACGTCTATGGCCCGGCGGAAGGGCAGCTGCATCCGTGAAATGCAGCAGATGCAATTCCTTTTGCTAGTCACCGAACCAAGGGCCGGACGAGCCAATGGCACGAGGATCAGATGGGAAGATGTGGATGATGGAAGTGATGGGGGTTGCAGCGCGACCGCACGGCCGCATGGTAAACAGAACACGGGACGAGCTAACGAAGACGAGCGCAATCTAAAGCTGTGTTTGACCTTGGTGGAATTCGCAAAATGGAGAGCGGTTGTGGGCTGCCATTCGTCGGCTACCGCGCATCTTTTGATTGCAGCGATCCACTCACACCGCGTTCTCAGCTGGCAAGCATTCGCATTTGGCGTTTTCTCCCGTGCTAGATGCGGAGAAGAGACTCCACCCCTTCCACTTCGTTCGCTTGGTCGCAGCGAGCCCACCTCGGATCTCAATCGCAGCGCCGCTGCATCGGTGCTCGTCCATTGCGGTCTGGCTATCTGCGAGCCTGCGACGACGGTATGCCACTCTGCAGCCCCCTCGTGGCATGCAGGCAGCCCTGAACGGCAGCTCTGCTTAGCGGCCGAGCTGAACCGTCGCCAGGACGCCTCAGACGCCTCGCCCGCAGCTGCATGCGATGTACTGTGAAGTAGTGAGAGCGCCGGTGAGTGCGCGTGAAAACATGTGCTGGGCGAGGTGAGGAGGGGAGGGGACCTTGGGAGGAGGTGGACGAGTAGGTGCCCTAGCTGGTAAGCTAATTAACATTTGAGAGCCCCTCCATCTGGCCATCATCTAGTCGCGATGCCCCTCCATCCGTTCAATCTAGATCTTCTGTTTCCCCAGAAAGCTTCATATTCACTTGGGCAATCAGTCCAGTCCATTCAGTCAGAGTTGCCCGTCGGTCAGTCAGTCAGTTGGTCAGTCGGTCAGTCAGTCAACTCGCGCAGTGCGGTCAGTCTCAGTCTCAGTTCAAAGGCGAGTTGCGCGTGCGTTGGATCGTCGACCTAGTGCTTCAGTCCTGGTGCCAATCGCGCATCCTTTCAAGCTCGAGCCCTCGGACAGCCGTTTGAGCGTCGGTTTGACGAGGTGCTAGGTGCCAGTCCCATCTGCCTGCAGCAGCACCAGCATCGCGCCTTCCCTCACAAGCCGCTTCTTAGTGAGCTCCACGTGCCTCGACTGCCGCCTGGTCCCTTTGCGCGATAGCGTGCCGGCGCATGTGATCACGCCTCTCAACTGAGCAATCTATCTTCTTCGCGTCTTTCACCACATTGCTGACGGACGTCACCACCTTCTTCCTCTCAACACAACCACAAACCACTACCACACCAACATCAACAACACATCTTCCTACACCTACTGCAAGACAACAACACCACACAACATCTTTGCGCGCGGCATCCTCTTTGTTCCTCCAGATAACCTACATTAACATTCTTTCGGTCTCTACCTGCGACGACCCTAAGCAAAGATGTCTAAGCTCTTCATTGGGTATGTCTTTATGCTGTCGCTTGCTTAACTATACCGAACTAACATGCGACAATAGCGGCCTCGCATGGCACACAAACGACGAGACTCTTCGCAGCAAGTTCGAGGAGTTCGGTCAGGTCCAGGAAGCCGTATGTGCCCTTCACCTAACCACACGCGACCGTCACTGACCAGCGCAGATCGTCGTCAAGGACCGTGATACCGGTCGCAGCCGTGGTTTCGGCTTTGTGCGTTTCTCCCAGGACTCCGAGGCCGATGCCGCCATCGCAAACATGAACAACGTTGAGTAAGCGCGTTCGCTTCCGAACTCCCTCGGCGCAAGACTGACCACTCACTTCTCAGGTTCGATGGCCGCACCATCCGTGTCGATAAGGCGTCCGAGCGTACCGGCGGTGGTGGCGGAGGTGGATTCGGCGGCCAGCGTGGTATGTCTTACTGAACTTCTTGCGCATACCCAGGTGCTAATGCAACAACAGGCGGCTACGGTGGCGGCGGTCGCGGTGGCTACGGTGGTGGCCAGGGCGGCTACGGTGGTCAGCAGGGAGGCTACGGAGGTGGCCAGGGTGGCTACGGTCAGGGCGGATACGGTGGTGGCCAGGGCGGTGGTGGCCAGGGCGGTGGTGAGTTCATGCTTCGCCAATGTGGTGTCCTGAACCAAGCTAACGTACTTCACAGGTTACGGTGGCGGCGGTAACAACTGGCGCGGAGCTCCCGGTGGTGGTGGCTACCAAGGTGACCAGGGTATGCAAATCGTCTTCGCATTCGTGGAAAGCTCATGCTAACCTCTCCCAGGCCAGGGTGGCTACGGCCAAGGTGGCGGCTACGGCGGCCAGCAGGGTGGCGGCCAGTGGTAGAGATTGACAGCATCTACCTTCCCTGAGCCGTCCGACATGTGGATGATCTGGACGGAATTGGTTTTTGATTTCTTGACAATTTTGCTCAGATCTCTCAGAAGATAGATGCACGGCTGTCTTGCACGACAAGCAGCCGAGCAGCATTCTACACGAGAGATAGAGACCATGCGTGTGCGATGATCATTTTGGCTCCTCAGAAGCACACTCGGAAAGTGATGAGTTTAACTCGAGATACCCCGACAGCTGCAGATGGCGGACTAGGCTTGAATTGCCTGGACTTTTCTTTTCTCTTGAACGACAAAAGCTAGCTCAGAATGACAAACAAATGCCTCTTATGAAACTTGAACGGAGTGCGGCCCGACGTCTTGGGTAGACGGGAGTGGATGAGAGCGTCTTGTGTCTGCTAGTCGGCTAGAAGGCGCGCGCCAAGGTGCATCAGAGGCGTTGTCAAGCTGAAGACCCCATGCATGGTCTTCGATGCCAGCATATCCGTACCTGGCTTGATCACTCGCCGCAAACGAAAAGCCTTGAATATTTAATAAATCCTACTAGCCTCGAGTGAAATCATTCATGCAACCGAGCACAAGATTGAGAATAACATTGAACCTTATTGCGATTCCTAAATCGGTGTTCTTCCTTCCTTGAAGCCCTCCAGCGCGGCTAGCTTGCCATCCACAGGGCTGAGAACTTTCCCAGGTTTTTCTGGGGCTATACATTTTCACATGTCGGCCCTGGACGGCAACCACAACTTCAACATCCCAATATACCCAACACCACCGTATTCGAGCGTTCTACTGTGAGGAGAAGAAGTGTACCAATACTACGGACTGCAACAGGCCACCATATAGTCCGCCTGCAACATCACACATACCACAATCATGGCCGCTCCTACAGGCCCGCCTGCGCTCAAATTTACAGGCTCCAAACACCTTGCGCAACGACTCGTCCTCGCAACTCTCACCGGTCGCACTGTTCGCATTTCTCAAATCAGATCCTCATCACACTCCGCGCCGGGTCTCGCCCCTCATGAGGTCTCATTCTTGCGCCTACTGGACTCCATTACCAACGGATCGCAAATCGAATTTTCTTACACCGGTACAACGGTCGCCTACAAGCCTGGTCTGATCGCTGGCTCGGCGGCAGGATATGGCGCTGCGGGAGGAGTCCTCACACACGAGCTACCGGCGGATAACACAAGAGGTCTCAGCTACTTCCTCATACCACTATGTTTGCTCGCGCCTTTTGCGAAGACGCAGGTCAATGTGCTGTTCAAGGGACCCGGTGTGATCACAAGTGCGACGGAGCATGGAGATGTCAGTGTGGATACAGTGCGCACGGCGGTGCTGCCTGTGTTTAGGAGCTTTGGAATCGAGCGCGAGATTGAAGTGAGGGTGCTCAAAAGGTCAAACCCAGGACGCGGCGGCAAGGGTGGCGGAGGAGAGGTTCAGCTGGTATTTGGACAACAAGTGCGCTTACCAAAGACCGTGCACCTGATGCAGGCAGGAAGCGTGAAGAAAGTTCGTGGTGTGGCATATGCGACTGGTGTAGCGGGCGCGAACAACGCTCGTATCATTGAGGCCGCAAGAGGTGTGCTCAACGAGTTTGTTCCGGACACATACATCTTCTCTGACATGAGCGGAGCACCACTTGTGCCAGCGCCGGAGAAGGGCAACCCCAACGCAATGGTGAAGACTGGTCTCGGATTCGGCTTGAGTTTGGTCGCGGAGACGAACAACTATGTCATGTACTCAGCAGACACCGCAAGTCCACACCAAGGAGGTGTGACACCAGAGGAACTCGGCCGGAAGTGTGCTTTCCAGCTGCTTGAGGCCATCGAGCAGGGAGGCTGTGTCAGTGCCGTGGCAGCGCCCACGGTCCTGACGCTCATGGCTATGGGTAGCGAGGATGTCGGCCGTATCAACATCGGTAGGGACGTGCTTGCATCAGAGAACATCGTGCAGCTGGCACGCGATTTACGCACTTTCGGCATGGCTGGATGGGGCATGAAGGATGGCGACGAGGAGGGCGAGGTCATGGTCAGTGTGGTGGGCAAGGGCGTTGGCAATGTTGGCAGGAAGATTGCGTGAGCGATATAAGATTGGGATTGGACTGCTCTCAAAATGGGAGCATACTACCAACAAAATCGTCAATATCCAACGAGGAGTCATCGCAGTACCAGCTTCCGGCCCCGCCCATTCTCCCGGAGCTGGTGATACGCAGGATCAAGGATTTCACACTAGGCTTCAATCGCCTTTGGGACTGGCAAAGAAGCATATGTGTGCTAGAACCTGCCACTACAAGGCACCATGCCTTACATACAGCGCCGCTGACCAGGACACTATATCGACCTTGATGTTCAACGTACAAGGGAACTCAAGGCGGTGACCTCAAATAGTTTTGGGTCAAGTCCAGAAGGAAAAAGGAGGCAGACAATCAAGGCGTATGTAGTGTCAAGTCATGTAAATATAGCAATCCAGCGTCAAAAATCTAGGGTTCCAATCGTGACCGTGGCGAACATGCCGAGGTCTGCATGCTTTTTCATTTCTTATGCTCGTTGTAATGGACCATCCCATGAAGTGCCTGCTTTTCTCTCTCCTCACACAAATCATTACGAGAGAGACTGGCTTCCGGATATGCGATGCGCTGGGTTCGGTTGATCCTTCGCCGCATCCGACCGTCTTTCTATGCTACTCACACAGGACATCGCAAAGCAGCGAAATGGCATGTGAGTGCGTCCCATCCGAGGATAGCAGACGGAGGCCTTTTTATACAGCGAATGTAACATCATTTTCCATGCTTATTGCTGCACAACCTGGATCTTGTTCTTCTTCTGTTGAAATGACACTAGATTAGCCTTACTCTTCGTCTCGACTTTAGAAAGCTTTGGACGAACCTTCCACTTCTCCATGTCGTCTTGCTTGGTCTTGTACTGCTTCGCTAGCTCGACGAGGACTTTGTTCATGTTGTCTGCGTTCGACTGTAGCTGTGGGAGCACATCGCCGACGGTGCGCTCGACGAGCACGCCGTTGATCATGCGGAAGCATTTGCGTGTGGCGGGGAGGGGCGTGAGGGTGTCGAGGACGAGTCTGGATGAAGGAGGGTGTTAGTGAATTGGCGTGGTGGTTGTTTTTGGCTGGTGAGGCATGTTGTGTCGCAGAGTGAAAAAGGGCCGAGAAGACAATGCGGATATCCAGTCTGGCATCAAGAGCAAGGTGGTATTGAACCGCAGCAATTTTTGAGCGCAAGACCAGTGATGCCCCTAGCCTCAGAGCCATGGTGCTTTTGCCGTTAAACGAATCACAGGGTGACAGTATTTCTTTTGCCCATGCCGAAGATGGTGGGCCAGATCCCGTGGCGAAGGAAGTATATCGCATGTAGTGGAAATAATTGATTGTGATTCCAACCAGAAAGTAATATGAAAGGTTCATGACGATGAAACTTACTTGTGCTCTTCGACTTCTTGCTCAACATTGCCGATTTGTGAAGCGATGTTCTGGAGTGTGTCCTTGAAGTTGGAATACTGCATTTGCAGCTCTGACACACTGTCAGCATTTTTGACCACGAATGAGTTTTTTTGATGTTGTTGGGTAATAGTTACCCTGCTGCTTCTTGCCAGACACTTGTTGCTGAGCCATTTTTGTTTTGTTTTATTTGGCGTGATTTTGTATGTACGCAGGCCAATGATCACATGCAATTGGAAGTGCTTCAATCGGCGTCCCACCAGCGCTTTGCCAGGAGGGTCTTCGCGGAGTTTGGAAGGCACTTTGGCCACCACGTGACGGCGTGACGAGGCGAGATCTAGACTTCTGTTCATCATCGAACATCTGCTCCTGCTCCACTGCGCTACCAGCACTCACATTCGCCAGCAATCATGCATCCTCACCTTCACACTAAGGACAATGTCGGTTGGTCTCCCCAGTTAATATACTGAAGCGCATCTCGGATTCTAACAATCTCATCACAGGCTGCGAAGAGATCATGACCGCGCTCGACGAGTGCCAGGCCAAAGGCTTCATGTGGAAGACCATGGGCATGTGCACAACCCTCAAACACGATGTGAACATGTGTCTGCGCGCAGAGCGACTGGACCGAACGGCGAAGAACAGAGAGGCTGCTAAGCAGAAGCGGGAGAAAGTGAATGCGCGCTTCGCGGAGATTGATGCCAACAGCTGAAGATCTACTGAAAAAGCTTGAATATTGGGTGCAGGGCCATGGTCTTGGAGGAGCGCTTGAAGGACCCTTGGGCAGACACATCGAAGAGGAAGAGCTGTGCAACAGCCGCAAGAGGATGATCCTCTTATTGGAAACGGAACCACAATCGCGAGGACCGCGACGGCGAATGCACATTGCACAATGGATCACGGCACCAAGGCACTTTGCTCTCCAAGCGGTGTCTCGTACCTACCGATGGCAATATGCACTTTTGGCCGGTGACCTGCCATTGAAGAACGACATGGATCCCATCATCGCTGGCTGAACGACCGCCGCCTCACTTTTCACAAGGACTTAGGAGGACCGGAATGGAGCTGAGGATGCTGCTACGATCGGGAGAGACAGCGATGGCACGCCTGAGTGGCGATGTGATAGTATGTTTGATATGAAGTTATCCCAACTCTACAATCTCTATATGTGAGTTTATGTGCAGCGATCTTAGTGAACCGGTACCATCAGCATATGGTCATGAGATGGGAGCGTACCTTGTTGGGATGTCCTTGTCGCTGAGACGAGCAGCATTGCTAAACAGCATCTCAGTGGGCTACACCCGTTCTCGTACGACTATGCGATCAGATATCACCGCACTGTGGCCGTTCCAGTATCTTAGAAGACGACGCATCTCAGTAGCTATCAAGGTTGTATCAACAGGTCTGGTTTCTAGCGCCTGCGAAGGCTGCCGTTGAGATGCCGCTGGAGCTTCATGGTTCTCTCAGTATCTAGTAAGCTGATACCGTGACATTGGAACATCAAAATGACTATTATTGCCATTGAGATGTCACTGAAGCCTGATTGGCATCTCGATATCTAATCTGCTGATGCCATTAAAATCAAACCTCCAAATGGTATTGTTTGTCATCGAAACATAACTAGGGCTCGGTTCGTGTATCAGCATCTAATATGCTAGTATCATCAGATTCGGACCTCAAAATGGCCATGCTTGCCAGCGAGATACCACAAGAGCTTGACTTATATCTCTGCATCTAGTATGCTAGTGCCATCCGACTCCATGCTCGAGATGGCAATGCTTGCCATCGAAGGACATTGCAAGCTGGGTCCGTATCTCAGTGTCTAGCACGCTGATACCATTAGCCTCGAAGCTCGAAACAACTATGCTTGCCATCGAAAGCCTGAGACGCAGGTAGTTGGCGTTAGAGTCGAAAATCCACCTAATCAGTCACTGAAAAGCACTCACTCACTCACTGGTAGCTCTTTCCTTCCTTGCCGCGACTCTTCCAAGCCAAATCCTAAACAAAAACAAGCTGCAAAAACCGCACTCGCCACTGTTTTCTCATCCCAACCAACACGAAAGCGTCTGGAACAACATGAGTGACCGCACCGTCACCTCAAGGGAGCAATGGCCACCGAGCGCGTCTGCCGCTGACCGCCGGCGCCCGCACGCTTTCCAGGCGCCTTTCAGCGGCAAGATGCTCATTTTTTACCCGAGACATCCCTCAAACAGCCACGACGTGCAGCGCTCGCCATCGTGGAGCACCCCGAAAGCCATGGACAATAACCTTCATCCAAAACCTCGACAACACAGAAAGAGTGTCCGAGCCGAGGATTTGTGGGATTGAGATGAGGAAGAATTGCTGCGGCAGCGACATGCGAGGGTACTCGCTTCAAGCAGTCCTTTGGCTGGAGCTTGGGAGAACGAGTCTCAATCGGAGTCTGTGGGTCCATCCGAACTGCCCCGAAATCTCCATAGCTTCGGCGGTGCTGACGACGATCTACTTCACAGTGATTTTATTGAAAGCGCGCGAACGATCTTACACTCAGCGGGAGGCTGATGCTACCAACTACGCTGAAGATGACATTCCTTCTCGTTCCGCTGTCCAGTCTATGTCTTTCTCAATCTCAGACGTTTGACCTCGTGATTGTTCTGACGTATCACATGCACCGGGACGTCCCACCGTGGGAGCTCCCTCCCAAGCGCGACTCGACGAAACCAATTTCAAAACATAAACATAAACACATGCTGCCATTGCTACCTACTGCCATTGCACCATCTGCCAATTGCTCGTGTCGTGATGTACCATTTTAGTAATTGGCTAACGCGTGTATAGAATATGAGCGACTCAAAGAAGCATCGAGTATACGCAAAGCGTAGCAGAGCCGAGGATTTGTGGGACAGAGATGAGGAAGAGTTGCAGCAGCGACGTGCGAAGAAACTCGCTTCAAATGACACCTCGGCAGGAGAGAAGTGATCTTACCCAAACCCATAACTCTGCAATTGGCTGAATAAAGCTGACGCTCTTAGTTCACAAATCTTTCCTGGCCAAATCGCACAAGACGCAGCCATCGGCGCGCTTTTGAAGCAACTAGAGGACAAGCAGAGCGAGGCCAGGGCCGTCGAAGGTGAGTCGAAACGTCTCAAACAACACCGCAGTACTGACATTGAGCGCTCAGATGAGACAAGGCGAGCTACGCGCGGAAAACGGTCTGGCGCGAAGCAGAAAGAGAAAGATCAAGCTAAGCTGGCCAAACAAGCTCGACTCTTAGCAGCTTCATCGCCCACGAGAAATGGAACTGATGACAATAGTCGCTCAGCCATCTTCCCCAAATTTGGGGCCCTTCCGGGAAATGTGCAGGATATCATATTCGGCATGCTTCTCACAAACCCTGATCCGATCAAGCTCAACACCGCCCGGCTCAAGGCGTTTGTTGACAAGAAAACAAATGTTCCGCCCACAAAAACGACTTCAGTTCAAGGAACAAGCAAGAAAAGCGAGCTGAAGTCACCACATGTACTGCGAATTCAGCTGGAGGAGATGAAAGCTGATATACGAAACATCCCACGAGACCAATGGCCATGCAGTTCAGTCGTCAGCGGATTGACGCTTTCGCTCCTCAAGGTGTCCAGTAAAGTACACCAACAAGCTGTAAGTTCATTCTACAGCAACAACATTTTCGAGTTTAGCAACCCTCGTGATGCATGGCTACATCTGGAATCTTTTCTGCTCACAATTGGCCAACGAAATGCGAGAAAGATACAGCATCTTTCCGTTGCAATTCCGAAGTGGTACCCTGACACTTCTGGCGACAGAGTGGCATGTGCGCTCTTGGAAGCGTTCAGCCCGATCACGCGCTTGTCAACATGTACCGATGTCGAGGAAGATCGCTTACTCTCGGCGATATCGACCTGTACTTCCATGCTCACTACTCAGGGTAGCCTCAAGAGCCTACAGTTTGACATGCCTTTCAGCAGAGTGCAATCATTCATCGATGATCGCCATGTTAATTCGACGTACGTCCTCTCTGCACATGAGAAAGACAATCAAATGAAGCGCAGACATGACGGCATTCAACTCTTGCATACTCTGAGTGATGCGCTGGGTCCAGAATACAAGCCAGAGCTCGTCATCTACGCCAATGATCACGACAACAACCACGAAACAGAATTCTACAATGTTCTACCCAGGATCAAGCTCGAGGCTGAGAAGTATGGGTGGGATGTGAATCGTACACTCATGGTGAGTGACAAGTTCAAGGCGCAGTAAAGAGAATGAGCTGTGCGTAAACTGCGGAAGGCGTGTGTTACGACTGGGAAATTCGGCAATACACGCGAAGCGCTGTAACTATATCAGATTGTGATGGGAAGTAATTGGAAAGTCTAATGGGACATGTGCAGAGTTGGTGTACCCCATGCAAGCATGAGAGGGTAGCAGCGCACATGCTACAGCACAATGAAGTATAACAAGTCGCCTGTAGCGTAACAGTGATGATGACTCTCTGGAGTTCCCACATGATGCTACCAAGTTGTTTCCTATGTTGACTTGTGCGATTTTACTATGACATGCGACCACAATTACACTCACACAAAGTCACCTGACCACATTTATCTGCGCTTATTACCTACCAAACCATAAGTGCCATTCCAAACATGCGCCAAACCTCGAGAACAACCCTCGCTCACCCAAACAACTGGCAGAAAGCCACGCGATCAACGCAAGCGGAACCACACAATCCCCACACACCCAAGTGAGCGCAAGCCGAACTAAGGCAGGTATGCGCTGGCAAAGTAGTTTAGCTCGTTCGATGGAGCTCCGGCGCTGCCCAATACACGAGGCCGCAAGGTGTGGGTGACGTGGTGATTGGGTTCCCGAGCATGAGGGACTGATGCCAGGTACGGGTGCGCGGGGAGTGGCCGATTTGAACTTCATGTCTCGAATAGATGTATCTTTGAAGAATGGAAGTTAAGGCGGGACGTGGTTTGGAGTGGGAAAGCCAGCGCACGAACATGACATAAAATGAGGCGCGAGAGTGTTGCAATCTCACCCTCGGCAATGACTACGTTAATTCCACGCCGGCAGCAGGGGTGGTCTCGTGTTGGTTTCGGGCTCGCATGCTTGGGAGGAGGCAGCTCTGGCTTTTGCCGGCGCAAGATGACATGAGTTGCTGCGGAGGGCTCGGAGCACGATGACTCTCGGTGGCGAAGACGAGAGATGATCAGGTCTCGCCACTGCAGCGTCGCAACACACCGCGCGAGACGTAGACAGAGCCGTGCCCGTCGGTCTCAGCGATTGTTGCCTGTGATGAGGCGAGTGATGAAGTTGGAATCACCAATAGCATTTGGGTTTACCGAGTGCTCGGGCCGGGTGTCAAGCGCTTCCAGCTGGAGTCTCTCTCCTCCACTGAGAACGCGCTCGTCCCTTGTTCTCTCTTCAGTGGCCTATCATCAATTTGCGGATCTTTTCAATATATCGATCGTCTTGCCTTGTCCGTCTGCCTCCTTCTCTGCGAGCGACTGCGCGACTACTGCACGCACTCTGCCCCGTAACAAGTACTACGACCACCACCACCACCACCTCCTCCACCCACGACCGACCGACAGCCCGCATATCCAGGCCCAACCTCGTGCGTCATCCCGGTCGCGCGCCCTGCTTGTGCTGCTTGCCCTGCCCGACGCGCCGCTCTCACGCAGACAGACTCCCGTTGTTGCTGTCGTTGTTGTTGCTGCTGCTGTCGCAAACCCGACGCCACACACTGCGAGTCCAAAGGTGCGTTCACTTCCTTTGCCTTGCCCTGCCTTTATTGCCATCCCGCCATTGGGCACGCATACCGCGCGTGTGTGTGTTGGAGGTTCCGTTCGTTGCTGGCCGCGCGCTTGGCATCAAACCGTCTCTTCTTCACGCACGCACGACGCGATCTCGCTCCAACCTCCGCTCGGCTTGCTTGCGCGCAACTCCCGAATCACCTGCAGCAACGTCTCGCCTTCGATCTCCGTCCTCTTCGGCGTTGCCACCACACGAACTCTCCAGCTGTTCGCGTGCGCGCAACTCCGTCTGACGTCGGTTGACTGACTCGTTCTCTGCAGCTTCGGTAGTTCCCTTCTACCCTTAGACCCCTGCCCGTACTCACCGCTGGCCATCTCGAGGCGTCAATCGTGCTCGCGCAAGTGAAGGCAGGTGTGGGACGTCAGCGCTCAGACGATTATACTGCTGCATTCTTGCTCCAGACGTCGCGGCCCATTGTTACACCGCCTTGCCCGTCCGCGTACAGCTGCCCGCCACCGTGGAAACTGTGGGCGTGCCGGCATCGGTAGTCGTGTCCACCTGCATTATTGTTGCTTGGGACGACGTTGCACCGCGTTCAGCGCCGTCTGCAGCGCAGGGAATACGCTTCGGGCCACGCCGCAAAGACGGTCAACTTGTTGTGGAAGTGACGTGTCTTGCCAGCGAATCAATTGCCAACAAAGCTACCCACACTAGGCCCCGAGTCTGCAACCCGCCGAATACAATATGTCACAAAGCCCCCGCGATGGCGAGGACGTGCAACCCTCGGCCCCGTCACCTGACGACGATGTCCCTCAGCAGACTGAGGGCGATGCTGGAGACATGAACAGACCTGAACTCGACCTGGGTTACGACTTCGAGGTCAAAGAGCAGGACCGATGGCTCCCCATCGCCAATGGTGCGTAACCTTCCCTTTGCTGTCATCGCATCTCATCTCACACACATACTACCCTTCGCACGCCCTCAATGATGCCGTCACATATCCCAGTCGTACCTTGCGTGCCCCAGCGCGAGATCACTGGCTGCTTCCCTGTCCCTGCCCATCAGTTGGGAAATCTCGTACCTCCAGGCTTGCCTTTGACACCTGCAGAGGCCCGCTGTTGTGATCATGTCGCGCTCAGGCTTTCGCCACCGACATATAACGCCTGCAGTGCGCACAATTGGTCTTCCTGGTCTGCGTCGAATCAGAGGCTCCTCTGAAAGCCAGCATTCTGCAGCCTTCGACTCGCGCGACAGGGTGATGTGAGGCGCGAATCGCAATGCCTTCCTCATCCCCGCAGTCGTCCACCTCTCCACCACAGCAGCGCTCATCCTCGGGCGCCTCCAAGAACGCCGACAAGGCGCACTTGCATACAGACGCTAACATTCAGAATTTTGCTCCAGTCGCGAGAATCATGAAATCAGCTTTGCCAGAGAACGCCAAGATCGCCAAAGAGGCGAAAGAATGCATGCAAGAATGCGTGTCCGAGTTCATATCCTTCATCACTAGTGAAGGTACGTATCAATTGCACTTGCTCGCGTGAATATCGGCGTTGGGTCTGTCATGCTGACTTGGACCACTAGCTTCGGAGAAATGCCAGCAAGAAAAGCGCAAGACCGTGAACGGTGAAGATATTCTCTTCGCCATGACCTCACTCGGATTCGAGAACTATGGAGAGGCACTCAAGATCTACCTCGCCAGGTACAGAGAGGTAAGCACTTGCGAGACTCATGAGGTGCTCCTTGGGCCGAAACTGACTTTCAACAGAATCTTGTTGCACGTGGCGAGCACCAACGGCCTGGTCAACCAGGCGCCGAGGGAGAAGCCGGTTCCACTTACGACAGCTCTAACAACGCCGTCGCTCTCGGAAACCCTATGGATCCATCCTCGGAAGGTGCCAACGACTTCGCTGGCTACTCGGTCGCGCATCAGCCTGAGTATTAGAGGCGATCGCTATCTCTGACTCCACGAATCGACTGTGAACATGTGCGACTTTTCTTACCCTTTCGATGTATTTATGTTGCTATTGGACTACCCCTGGAGCGGAAATGCTCAACGTCAAGGAACTCGATCTCGGTAGCTGGACATCACAAGCTCGGTAGCGGTCGTGAATCTTACGGAAATTTGCTGCCTGAACAACGATTCAAAGAAGCAAAGTGATCTGGGCACGATCTCGATTCGGAGGCTGCGCGTCTCCAAGCAGCGCCCGAAACCCCCTATACCTTGATCGACTCCTTGGCGCGCAACCGACTTTAAATTTCTTTTGTATTGTGTACTCTCCACAACGAACGAGGAAGCTCATGGAAAGGAAGTCTCGGACTCCATGTACAGCAGCAAAGCAGGGCACTGAGCCAGTGGTTCTGCAAGAGAATATCTGGGACCACTGGTGGGGCGAGCAAGGAGTTTCTTCTGACTGGCTGTTACTGCTTTAACGTCTGCTTGTTTTTTTTTTCTTTGGTTTCGCTTTTCGCGTGCTCTTACGGATCCAAATGGGAAACGGGTTGTGTCAGGACCCTGTCTCTAGATTAGCTCAAAGTAGCGGCTTGATTTTAATCCATACTGCTCGCGCGGTACAAGTCTACTCATACTTTTTTGTCTGGTTGTGTAAAGGTCGGGGGATGGGGATCATGTAGCTTCTGGTGCAGTCAGATCTGCGATAAAAGTGTAGGTCTGAACGACTTCTATACACGCAATTACTGGGCAAACCTGGTTACACAGATTGATGGCTGATAGTAGCAGTACAAGCATGACTGGGATATCTACGTGTTCCTCGAGACTATATCAATGGTAAACAATTGCATAGAAATCTATGCGTCCACGGATGATGCCTTGGAGAGAGGGAGAGAGAGAGAGAGAGAGAGAGAGATGGAGACATGTGTATAGGAGGAGATATGCTCAGCGCCACAAGCAGTAACGGTATATAGGGTCCTCTATATGACTTTTCAGATGTTACAGCTTTCAACTCCTCAAGCTCAGACGGCACGGCATGCCACCTCTAGGCTTCGCAGTCCCCTTCTGTACCTGCCACGCCTCGTCGCCAAACTGCTCCATCCCCGCCTCTGCCGCACTCTCGCCACGCCCATACCCATCGCCATCCAGCTTCGCAAGCTCATCGTACGCCGGCTTGAAATCAAACAACCTCATAGTCAGCGCGAGGATGATCCGCGACTCAATCATAGCAAGCTCCTGCCCAATGCAGTTGCGCGGGCCTTTGCTGAAAGGCACAAACGCCGGGTTCGCGGACCCGTTGTCGGCCAGGAAGCGTTCTGGGTTGAAAGTGTGCGGGTCGGGCCAGTAGGATTCGTTGCGGTGCAGGCCGACGTCGACGGCCCAGAGCATGAGGCCTTCGGTGGAGATCGGTTCGCCTGTTTTCGGGTCGTGTAGGAAGAAACCTTTCTGGCCCATGCGGACTGTGCTGGCCGGGGGTTGCAGGCGGAGGGACTCTTTGATGACGGCGGTGGTGTAGTCGAGTTTGTTGAGGAGGTGGGCGTTTTCCCTCAGGATTGAGGACGTTTGGGAGGGGTCTGGGCCGAAGACAGCGTCGTGCTCGGCGCGGATGCGGGCGAGCATGGAGGGGTTTTTGGAGAGGTAGTAGTAGGCGTAGCAGATTGTGGAGCTGGTGGTGTCGTGGCCGGCGAAGAGGAAGGTCTTGATGTTGGAGATGGCGGCGATGCGGAAGGCTGGGTCCATGGTGGTGATTTGAGTTGCGTCTGATTGGGTGGCTGTGCCCTTGGCTTCTTTGAGGTATGCTTCTAGGGCGAGGTCGATGACATATTTTTGTTTCCTGCCGCCGAGGGCTTCGTTACGGGAGGTTCGGGAGGAGAAGCGCTCGTCGAGCAAGCGGCCAATGTAGCGGTTCATTTTGTACGTGTTCCATGCCAGGACAATTGGGATCCTGAAATCGATGAGCTCGATAGGATTGAACTGGACTCCGAGAGGTTGCCAGCTTGTCTGTGAGATGAAAGCGTTCACTAGCTCGTTGGGACGAATCTGTGAGTTTAGATCATGGTCTAGAACGACTTTGCCGATGATGTCGACTGTGAGGTTGGTGGTAGAGGCTTCCATGCGGAAGAGCTCGTTGGTCTTGGCACGTGCGAGCATTGAAGAACAGAAGACATCGCAATTGTCTACAATGGAAGGCACGAGAGTCATAAGGTATGCTGCGCTGAAACCTGGATTGAATGCAGAACGCCACTTCTTCCATGCTGCGCCTTCGGAGGACACCAGGTTGCCCTCGCCACCGAAGCTGTGCATGAATTCCTCCACAGCTTGGTGCTTGGGGAGGGATTGTTTGACAGTGAATTCCTGGGCCATTTGGGGGTCGAAGATGGCCAGGGAGGTCGGTCCAAAAGGCCAGGGATCGAAGGCGAACCAATCACCCAGCTTGTAGTGTTCTCTAATGAATGAAGGATATGTCTGAGGTGCAGCGCTACCGGGCTGCTTGGCGATGACCTTGCCCATACTGATCAGAGAGCCAAAGACGTAGGAGAGAGGCGGTCCAGGCAGACCTTTGACGAGACTACGGTGGTAATGTAGTTTCTGCCAGAAGCGAAGGACAATGGTTATGAGCACGATGGCAGCAGCCCATGCCAGGCGCGTGCTGCTTAGGAGATCCAGGGTGGGAGACATGGTCGCAGCACGATCGACTTCCCTAAGTCGAGGAAGCAGAATCAAGAGAGCGCGAGAAAAGCAAAAGCAAAAGCAAAAGCAAACATGGACGCGAGCAGGATGAGCTGAAGATGTATATATACGATGTACGACGGGATAAAGCGTTCCCGGGCGATACTCCAGGCGTTTAGGGCTCCTTGGGCCCACGCCTGGATGGCTAGCGTGGTGCTGTGATAGTTTCGGCTAATCCTTGTCTCGCTTCTTGCATAGCAAGCATCTCAATGGCAAGGCACTGGGCTGTTTGTAGGCTTTAGACATCGTTAGCAGAGTGATAGCAGGGAGTTCAATCGTCACTCTGCTTGTAGATCAGTGTCGGCGTTTGCATGTGGCATTCGCCTTCACACGTGGAAAAAGAGCTATGACGTGCCTCAGTCGCAGTTGACAAGGCTGCTGCTGGCTCTTGCCGCTGAGGGAGAGCGCGCGACACCACAAACAAACAAAAACACCGCCGGCGCACCTACCTACAGCGACGCACTCACGAAGCCGATATACCATCACGACACACGAAAAAGCATCCGGTAAGCATAATTTTGTCTTTTGCGAGCGAGAGAACAGGTTGGTTTGAGCAATGGAGGGTCAGCAGCAGCAGCAGCAGCAGGGCAAGGGCAAGGGTACAGGCGAGGCCAATCAACGTGGAGATGGCCTTGGTGGGAGCACGGCCTCGGGTTATGACGACGAGCTAGTGACCACCACCAAGGCCTGGGAAAGCGTACAGCTCGAGCCGGCATCCGCAAACACACTCACGACCACTACAGATTCCTCTCGCAACCCATCCTCGCCGCTGCATCCGGGCATCTTTCAGCCTCCACCTCATTCGCCTGTCCTCGGCGCGGCCGCTGCCAATCTGCCTTCCGACGACCACGAGGCAGCAGTCTCCGACGATTCCGACTTCGACATAATCGATCCCAATACACCTTCACAGCTGGACGGAGCACCCGAAAGAACCGGCAGAAACTACAACTACGTCCCGACCGCGATCACAGAGCTCTATTCAACAAGGCCGCGCAAGGGCAAACAACCCAAGCAAGAACGCTTCGACGACGACGACGTGGACTGGGACGCTGTGCGAGCCGCCGACACAATCGCTGGTCCGTCAAGAATGGAGGGCGGCAACGACTACGATCAGCCTGAGTGGCGACAGGCAGGACCAAATGCAGATGCGCAAGACCTAGCTGGTCCTGGAGAGCACGGCATGCTTGAATGCACCGTTACACAGCCACAGAAAGAGGGCGAGGGCACACAAAACGCATACGTATCGTATCTTGTAACAACAGACGTAAGTACCGCCACTGCTGGATACATGAAGCTTTGACTAACCAATACTAGACCGACTTTAAATCTTTCCAAACCGCCCACCAGACCGCCCGCCGCCGATTCACTGATTTCATTTTCCTCTACAAGACGCTCGTCAAGGAATACCCGCAATGCGCCGTCCCGCCCGTGCCCGAGAAGCAGAACATGTCATACGTTCGCGGTGATCGTTTCAGCCCCGACTTTATGACTCGTCGCGCACACTCCCTCCAACGCTTCCTCAAGCGCCTGACGCTACACCCGGTCCTTCGCCGCTCAACAATACTGACCCTCTTCCTCGAGAGCAACGACTGGAATGCCACAATGCGTAGCAGGCCTACGCGTGGCCTCAGCAGCAGTGATGGCACATCTGGTGGTGTTCTAGAAACATGGACCGATTCCTTCCTCAATGCTTTCACAAAACCACACAAAGCCGACAGGCGATTCACCGAGGTCGAAGATCGCGCGAAGAAGCTTGATGAAGATCTCGCTACCGTCAGCAAAACTGTTGCGCGCGTTGCCAAGCGCGAGTCCGACCTCGAAACCGACTACGCCGACCTCGCACAGCAGTTCCAGAAGCTTTCTGCGCTCGAACCTGGCGTGACAGACGAGCTCACAAATTTCGCCACGACCTTGCAGGACACCAGCGAAGGCTGGAAAGAGCTGCGCGAACACACAGACCAGAGTTATCTTGGCTCGCTCAAGGACATGGAAGCCTACGGCCTCAGTGTCAAGGCCCTGCTCAAAACCCGTGAACAGAAACAGCTGGACTTCGAAGCCCTGACAGACTACCTTACTAAGGCTGCTCAAGAAAGGGACGCTCTTGCTTCTCACGGCGGCAGTATGGGCGCATCTGGCTTCTTGCGCCAGAAGATCGAAGACGTCCGCGGTGTGGACCACGAGCAGGCACGACGTGAGCGCCAACGTAGGCTGGAAGTGCAAATTCAACGTCTGCAGACCGAAGTCGAGAACGCGAAAAAGACCAGCGAAGCCTTTGACGAAGAAGTTGTGAAGGAGGTAGGCGACTTCGAGCGCATCAAGGCCGTGGAGTTCAGAGATGCATTGGAGGGCTTGGCAGACGCGAACGTGACCTTCTTCCAGAACAACGTCGAGATCTGGGAGAAGTTCGTGAAGGATCTCGAGCGTCTGCAGGAGGAGAAGAGCGGCAGCCGTGGCGAGGTGGCTGCTTGAGCAAGATGGCCATGTGCCATTGCCATTCACGACGATGCCTCAGTTGACGATAGAGCGAATAATTTGTAATGACCCCAGAGAAAAACATTCAAACATTCAAAACAAGTCATACTTCAGATTCATGTACTCGTTCAGTGCTTACCTCTCACTATGCCTAATTGCCCATCACTTCCCATCCTCACCCCCCTTCTTCTCCTCAGCCGCGAGCAACTCCTCCCAATGCTCGGGCTTGAAGCCATCCATGAGGGATGTAAACCTAGGCCCGCCTGCAACCCAGGCTTTCACGCCACCCTCCAGCACGAGGACTTGCATGTCGTTGTCTCCGGCGACTTCGCGGACGTGCTCGAGGAACCACGACGCACAGCGTGGACCGCGGCCTTGGGAGGAACCTGTTGGGAAATGTGTTAGGACGGGGTGAAAGGATTGATTGAGGCGAGGTGGAAATTTGGAACGGAGGTTGCGTACCGCATGTGAAGACGACCCATTCGATGTTGGCTTTGTAGGCGAGTTCGTAGCTGCGAAGTAGAGCAATGTCAGTTTGCTTGCATTCGCCGCAACAGTAATGTTCCAAGTCTACGGCTTCCAGCTCCTCCCAGCTGAACAGAACAGCTTCGAAGCAAGCCGTCTCTCACCCCCTTCAGAGGCACCCACAAAACGCCTCATTCCACAGCCCTCGCCCCATCACACCATTGAGAGGAGAAGAAATAAGAACAAAACAAACAAACTCACAGCATGCCCCTATTCCACCAAAACCCTTGCGCGGGAATGTTCAAGCTGCCGCGGATGGCGCCGCCTTCATAGTCCGTCCGCCGCACGTCGATGATCAGCATCGAGGCGATTTTCATCGAGAGGATCATTTGCGCGCGCTGCTTGGGCATGATTCCTGCTTCGAGGCGGGGCGCTGGGAAGGCGGCGTGCCATGGTTGCTCTTCTTGTTGTTGCTGGGTTTGCTCGGGTTGTTGGGTGGTTGCCATTGTGGGTGAGTTTGAGGGTTGGTTTGTTGTGGGTTTGAGAGGTGGGGGCTTTGCAGGTGTGAACGAGGATTTTCGGATGAGGTCAGTTCGAATATTGGCAATATTGGGATGTGATATTGACGAGTGGCGTTGCATATATGTGTTGTGACGGGTTGAGGATGATTAAGTGGAGCAATGTGGACCTTCAGGGTTCGGGTTGCGGTAGAGGATATGGTTGTTTGTCATCTTAACATTGTCTGTGATGCTTTTTGAGGGTATACATGTGTGTTGGAATGATTCTCCGAGTCGTCTACATATGTACGATGGGCGTTGTCGAAATCACTCGCTCAATATCGGTGTTCAAGCCCTCAAAACAGTGGTCGACATTGGAACAAAGCGGCAAAGAAGTTCAACGATTGTTAGGAGGTACTCGGGTCGTCAGACAGAACAGCATATCCTTGTTTTCAATTCACATATCTGTCAATCTGTTCATCCCCTCGCTGCAAACTGCACAACAGGGCCTTCGTTCGCGCTAAGGAACCAGTCTCGCACATGATAGTCACCTGCCTTCCTCCTCCCTTTCTTCACATCCGCTCGGACGCCGGGATCAGCAGGCAACACGTCGACAAAGCGCATATCGTACTTCCAAACGAGTCTCGCAATGGCAATACTAATTTCCATGTATACAAGTGGCTTTCCCAGACAGGCCCGATTGCCCAGCGAGAAAGGAGCAAACACCGAGTGGAGAGCGTCGTACTCTTGCTCCTGCTCGCGATGGGGACGACCGTTTTCGGTCTTGTAGTCGTCGACTGTTTGAATCGCCTGTTGGAGTTCGACGCCTGAGTCACTGCGCTGCCTGTTGTGAGACTTTGCGATCGGTCGTTGGAGCCATCGTGAAGGATTGTAGGTGAAAGGCTCGTTCACGTAGTCCTTGTGATGATGAATCGCGTATGTGCAAGTTCCGACATCGACGCCAGCAGGAACATGAAGATCCAATGTTGGGATGTCCAAACCTCCTGGAAGAATCAATCGCGGCAACAGACCGGGGACAGCTGGTGACATTCGCATGGCCTCGTCAATGCATGCACGCAGATAGGTGCAGGACTGCAGCTTCGAACCAGTGCGGATGTCTTCAAGATCGTCGAAAGTTGACCGTAGCTCCTCAACCAATCGCTCTAGACAGGACGTGTTGCGAACAAGATGGTACAGAGTCGCACTGATGGTCGTTGACGAAGTGTCACTGCCAGCAACGATCAAAGTGTTTCCTTCCATCCACAGCTCGCCTTTGGGAAGGCCCTCTCCAGTCTCCGGATCCTTTGCATTCAGCAAGTAGTGGAAGATGTCTTTCCGACCTGAGGAGTCGATGGATGTGTTATTGGAGCGTTTCACCACCTGCCGCTTACCAAAAGCGAGGTACTGCAGACGGTCAAACCAGAGACCGCGGAAAGGTGGAATCCACTTTTCAAGCCCGGAACGATGCAAAAACGGCATCGCACCGATAGTGTAGTTGCGCCTCGCTGCTCGACCGAGCCAGAAGATAGCATCTCTGTTCTCTGGGGTAGCGCCTAGTGTCCCAAAGGACTTTCCGAAGACCAAATCGCCCATGATATCTATAGGGAAGCACGCAGTGTCAGTTGCACAAGCAGTCAAACACAGAACAAGCTCATAACCACTCACCAAAGACGAGGTAGTTGCACCATTTCCCCATATCGACGCCTGCAGTCCACGACTTCCCCTCCTCCTTCGCAGCTTCCACTCTACGACCGACTTCAGTCTCCCACAGCCGCACATTCTTGAGCACGTACTGCTCCAGGTCCCTCATCGCTCCGTCTGAGAAAGCCTGTCCCATGATCCTTCGCTTGCGTGCATGATGGATTTTCTCCGTTGCTAGCAGGGTACTGATGGCTGCCGGATGGGCACGGAATGCATGATAGAAGGTCTCCGATTTCTGTACATTCGCACCATGGCCGTAAATTGCTCTGAGTGCAGATGGGTCGTTGATAGATAATGAGTTGGGCGCAAATCGCACCACAGGACCGTACTTGTTGTGTAGATGGAAGAAGTGAATGTGCTTGTCTCCGCGGTATGCGTGGTACAGATCTGGCAAAGGAGTCAAGCGAGCGAGAAGAGGCCCGGGGTGGTTGCTGAGAGGGTGAAAGTATAGGCGGTAAAGGCTTGCTGTCAGCAGGAAAGTGAGTACGAGGCTAGGGACCGCCAGTGCGATGTAGCTGGCTGTGAGTGACCCAGCGGCAAAAACGACACCTTGAAACACTGTGTCGAACATCATGAATAAGACCTCTGCCCTTTCCAGAACTCAGTGCTGATGTCCAGGGAGAGAGAAAGACATGGATAGAAGGCAAAGAAAAGTGTACAGAGTAACAAAGGGAAAGCTGTACTTGGCCTGAACGGATTCGCGGCCATAAGCCACGACCCTCCCACAGGCTCAACATTGTGACCAGCGTTTGCCAGTCTGAGATTCTGCAGCCATCCACAAACTAAGACGCAGCTTTTGAACTCAAATCAGCGTGGGATGCTGAGATGTCGTACGAGTGTCTGTGGTTAAATTTGAGCGGGAAGCCTTTCACGGCCTTATATTCCGGTCGACAAAGATGAGTTCGATATCGTCCATAGTGTTGACAGGCAACCTCCATGCTGATACTTTGTCAAGGTCAAGGCAGTCCGATTGGCGGCCAGTGGTCGGTCGAGAGCTCGAAGGCGCAAGCCCTACGCCGAAGGATCTGGGGACTGGAGTCATGATTGGAGATCGGCGGAGCTGGTGGCACGTGGATGCCAGCAGGCTCAATCCAAGGCTTTCCGCGAGCTGAGTGTGTTTGAAGGGGGTTGCGCGAGCTCTTATCTTGTTTGCCTCCGGCTCTCCACTTGGATTGTGCGAAGACTTGGCTTTATTGTGGTAGACAGAAAGAGGCGAGGTTGTAGCACTATCCTTACTCCGGTGAGGCTCTTAGTCTCCCCTTTGAGTTATGTACACACATGACCACCCGTCGTGGTCGTAAGCAGCAATCTTGTGAATATACTCAACACTCGACGCGATCGTCCTCAGATTCTCTAGATGTAGATCTTCCAGATCTTCCTGTTTAGTCCACGAACCGTGTCACTGCGGTG
>Ga0265797_10003672_pt1 | contig 24369 bp, 8 predicted proteins | sample P2T30metagenome_FD_192433 | JGI IMG/M metagenome (GOLD analysis project Ga0265797, IMG submission 192433) | Plant litter microbial communities from East Loma Ridge, Irvine, California - P2 T30 | ecosystem: Environmental > Terrestrial > Plant litter > Unclassified | place: USA: California... | reverse complement strand
AAAACCGTAAAGGGACTGACAGCGGGGCATGAAGCGTAGTGGCGGGATTGTGCCCCGGCAGCGTTGGAGGCTCCCCAAGCTCAGACTGGCGACTATCGACTGGCAATGGAGACAGCGCGAAGCAGATTCCCCTTGGGCAGGTGACAAGCGATAGCTGGCTCCAAGCTCGTAGGCGCAGGCGCAGGGCGAATGAAGAGAGGCATAAGAAACGGAGAGCGAAGCCTGCCCCGTGGCAGCTCCAAGGCGGAGAAGAGCATCCGATCACGCCCAGGCTAGGCCAGTACCCGATGTGGTGAAGCGTGAGGCAGTTACATAAGCGCCCCGCATTTTTGTTTTCGCGCGTTTTGCCCCAATCAGCAGGAGTCAGCGAGCCACCGACGCGTTGCACCTCTCACCCATACCCTCCGCTGCATCAGACCTTCTCGTGTTCGTACGCACGCCACAACATGCACCCATTAACCCGCCGCTACATCTGCAGCGACTTAACCGCACTCTGAAGGTCGACCGCGTTACAGCCAGCCTCGCGGACACGCGACGCTCATAGCCATGGCGATTGTGGCCCCCAGCGACTAAGGAGCCGCCTGTTGCTTTTTGGCCTCGAGCATTTTGGTCCGCACTACTTTTGGTGGAACTCGAAAAGAAACCTGCCATAGTGTCCACCGCCATCCGTCCTGGTGGTCTCCCTCGTTTGTACACCGCAGCCGTCGCCAATCACATACATCCCCAATCTGCTCATGGCCGCGTGCAGGCCCTTGCACTCAGTGCTTCTTCGTTCTCGAAGACAATGCCTGTCTGCAGGCACCGGCTGTTCGCCTTCGCATACCATGCTTCTCCAGACCATGTGGCTTGAAACAGACAAGAATAACATGTAATGATTTCACCGCAATGCGGATACCCCCGTATTAGGCGGTTGGGGATTCAGGAGTATCTGTCCCAGCCTCCGAGGGGCGATCCCAGGCGGTATATGCAGGAGCTGAACTTGAGGCCCGTACTGAGACTTTCCACCATTTTCATCCCAGGATTTCCGGTGTGATTGATTCTAGAATCTCTTGATTTCCATACCAATTCTGTTCTACTAGCCTGACAAAAGCCACTTGTGCATTTTCTATCCCTCTCGCTTGCAACAAGAGTTGTAAAATACGGTACGTGAACTTGACCATATCGTCGCTAATCCACAGTTCCGTGACGCACAGCACATTCAATCTTGGTAAGTGGCTTCTCCGTTTCCCGTGGCTGCCTCTTTTGCTGGTCACGATGTCGTCGCGCGCGACTGATCCGAAGGGACCCTTTAACACGGTCCATGCCTTCACGTAGCATCACTTTGGTCACTAACCACCATATCTATTTGCTCACGTATCGTCCGCTAGGAACCACACACTTCCCAAGATGTCATCAACAATCAGTAATGTCGAGGAGAGCCTACAAGCTATCTGGGCTCATGTCCTCAACTTACCTCATGTTCCTCTGGATCAATCCTTCCTGTCGATAGGAGGAGATTCCATCTCTGCTATGCAGGTCGTCGGTCAATGTCGCAAAGAAGGCATGAGTCTTGGCGTTCAAGAGGTCTTGCGCAGCAAGTCCATCACACAGTTATCGGCCGCAGTCAAAGAAGTCGGGAACTCAGCCTACGACCATGAGGAATACTTTGACGAGGATTTCGATCTCTCACCCATCCAGTCACTCTTTTTCAAACGTCCGAATACAAACGGCCATTTCAACCAATCTTTTTATCTCCGAGTGGCACGTAAGACCGATGCCGGCGATTTCCAATCGGCAGTGCAACAACTCGTGACACGCCACTCCATGCTGCGAGCAAGGTTTACTCAATCGCCTGAACATGGATGGCAACAACGTCTCACAAGTAAGTCAGCCTGCATAACCATATATCCGTCAATATTCCGATCTCCACATCGTTGTATATTATCCTGCCAGGGGATGTAAATTGTTCGCCTGTTGCTGACTGTGACCCTAGACGATATCGAAGGCTCTTATCGCTTTCGTCATTTGGCTGTAACATCACAAGCTCAGATCGACACTCAGATTGCAGACTCACAGCAATGCTTCGATCACGTGACTGGCCCACTATTTGCTGCCGACTTCTTCGATTTTGGTGAAGAGCAGTATGCATTTCTGACCGGTCACCATTTGGTTGTCGATCTGGTCACGTGGAGGTTGCTGCTCGAAGAGCTTGAAGAGATCCTCAAAGGTGGACAACTACTTGCACCTGCCCTTCCTTTCCAGAAGTGGGCCGAGCTGCAACGTGACCACGCTGAGTCTCTAGAACTTGATGAAGTCCTCCCAGCTGTTGATGTTCCTCCCATGGATTTCACATACTGGGGCATTCAACATCAAGATAATACGTACGGCAATGCTAGCCATGCCAGTTTTGAGCTAGATAAGGATCTTAGTTCCGCTTTCCTGACTAACTGCCATACTGCCTACAAGACTGAGCCGGTCGAAGTCTTGCTCGCATCCTTAATACAGTCCTGGTCACATGTCTTCACCGACAGGCCTGTGCCTGCTATCTTCAATGAGGGACACGGTCGCGAACCGTGGGACTCAGACATTGATATCACCCGAACTGTCGGGTGGTTCACGGCGCGTACGTACACTCTATCCGCGTTGTTCGGACTTCCTCCCTCGATGCGTCCGCTCCGTGATGCTCGGTTGAGAATGCGCTAACAGCTGCCCAGTGTCTCCAATTCTTGTGTCACCATCGAAGGATCCCACGGATACCGTCCGAAAGATCAAGGATTTCAAACGGCGAATTCCCGGTAATGGACGTCCATATTTTGCTAGGCGATGTCTTACTGAGGAGGGCCGGGAGAATTTTGACACTCATTGGCCCATGGAGATCTTGTTCAACTATCTTGGCCAGTACCAGGTATGTTGCATGAAGGCTTGCCATCACTCATTCACTGACTTCTTCGAAAGCAACTCGAGAGGGCGGACGCCTTGCTTCAGCCGTCAGGTACCATGGCTGGTGAGACAGGCAAGGCTGGCGGCACGTCCGACTTTGGCCACGAAACCTGCAGATGGGGTCTCTTCGAGATATCCGCCTTTGTTTTCAAAGGGCACCTCAAGGTTGCTTTCACATTCAATCGGCATATGAAGCATCAGCCACTCATCCAACAATGGGTCTCGGAATGCCAGAACACCATATCCAACATGATCCGGGGTCTGACACTTCTCGACCCTAAGCCAACGTTGAGTGACTTCCCATTACTTTCATTGACAGATGAAAGCTTCACTACTATGATTGACAGTCTCTCGGCCATGGGTATTCTGGACACCGACGTAGAGGATATTTATCCTTGTTCAAGAATGCAGGAGGGGTTGCTCCTCTCGCAAAGCAAAGACGCCGGGTTTTATGCTGCGGCAACTCTCCATGAGGTCACCACCTTGAATGAACAGATCTCGCCAGAGGCAGTTGCTGGTGCTTGGCAACAGGTAGTCGAACGGCATCCAGCATTGCGCACTGTCTTCATCGAGAACGTTGGTGCTAAGGGTCTTTACAACCAGGTCGTCCTCAAGCACATCGACGCCAACATTGTGTATCTTGAGGCGTCAGACGAGACCGATGCTATCAGACTGATCGAAGAGCAACGCTCCGTTAGCTACAACCACGGTCGATGTCCGAACCACCGTTTCACCATCTGTACGACCACCGATCAGAGAACCTACTGTTCGCTGGACATAAGCCATGCCATCATGGACGGTCATTCTATGAGTCTCTTAGCCGAAGAACTCAGGAAGGCATGTGCAAGCGAAACCCTCCTCGATGGCACCCCATACAGCGCTTACATCGCATGGCTTGCGAAACAGCCCGAGGAATCCAGTCTTGAATTCTGGAAATCTTATCTTGGAGGTAGTGAAGTCTGCTCTTTCCCGACCCTTGATGACGGACTTGGTCAGACTGTAGCGAAGGAACTTATCACCATCCGCCTCGATCTCACTAGTATCAGCCTAGCCGACTTGCAGCATTTTTGCAACACCAACGGCATCACCCTGTCGAATGTCTTCCATACTGCATGGGCACTGACACTCAGCTGCTACATTGGAAGCAACGATGTCACGTTTGGCTATCTAACCTCCGCGCGTGATGCGGAAGAAGTCCATGGAGTAGAAAGTATTGTCGGCCCACTGATCAACACACTCGTCTGCCGCGTGAATCTCTCGGACGGATCTCGCTGTCTCCTCGATATCCTCCAAGACGTACAAAGAGATTACATGGAAGCCTTGCCACATCGCCACATAGCGCTGCCCGATGTTCAGCACGTGCTTGAGCTTTCTGGTGCTAGTCTCTTCAACACTGCGCTCTCATATCGTCGTCTTCCCCAGGAACAGGACCGCCAGGAAGAAGATTTCCATCTTCGGGAGGTTCGCCCGATCTACGACCCAACTGAGTAAGTTTGTTCTATTCAACAAGGCACTGCCACGAAACTGTTTCATGAACATCACTGACATGGTGGATAGGTACCCAGTCAGCGTGAACATCGAGGTCGGAGATGAAGCTGCGGCTGTGGATCTCGACTACTGGACCGATCATCTCACCGCCGTACAGGCTAGGAACGTTGCCAATACCTTCGTGCGGGCTCTTGAGAACATCGTCTTCAACGCCAAACGTCGCATCTCGGCCTTGGATCATCTCAGCCCAAGGCATCTGCAACAATTACAGAAATGGAATGTCATGCCGCCAACTATCAACGAGTGTGTGCACGATATATTTGCGCGATGGGCTGAAGCTCAACCAGAAGCACCAGCAATATGTGCACACGACGGCGAATACACGTACGGTCAGCTGAGAGCCGTCACAGACCGCTTGTCACATCATTTGGTCCAACTCGGTGTCGGACCTGAGGTTTTCGTACCCACTTGTTTTGACAAGAGTGCTTTCGCTATCATTGCTATGCTCTCCGTTCTCAAAGCGGGTGGTGCCGCTGTGCCACTCGATGCAGCACACCCTGCCCCAGCGCTGCAGACCCGTCTCGAAGATGCTGCCGCGCAAGTGGTGCTCACCACTTCCGCGCGCGCAGAGAAGTTTGACGGACTTGTACCCAACATCATCGTAGTAGACGCTGCATTTTTGGAAAGCTTGCCTGCGATCGACGGCCCTGCTTGCCCTAGTGTTCGGCCGCACAACCCAGTCTTTGTTATCTTCACAAGTGGAAGCACAGGGCGACCAAAGGGTGTTGTGCTTGAGCACTCAGCCATAGCTACCAGTGCGGAAGCTCACGGCTCCAAATTCGGCATCAACCGAGACTCGCGCATGCTCCAATTTGCTTCGTACACGTTCGACAACTCGCTCGAAGAGATGTTCACTACTCTTCAGCGAGGTGGCTGTGTATGCGTTCCCTCCGAGGGCGATCGTGTCAATGATCTTCCCGGCGCGATTGCGAGGTTGAAGGCAAACAAGATGGATCTCACCCCAACTGTCGCGGCGCTCCTCACGCCGGCGCAGGTTCCTTCAATCAAGAGCCTCTGCCTTGGCGCGGAGCCTCTCACGAAAGCGCTGATCGAGCTCTGGAGTCAGCATGTCCACCTCGTCGGAATGTATGGGCCCAGTGAGGCGTCTATCAACTCGGCCTTCAAAGATTTCAGCGACGGTCGGGGCGAGGCCACTAATATCGGCAAGGCAATCGGATGTATTGGATGGGTCGTTGATGCTGAAAACCGTGACCGCTTGATGCCCATTGGATGCAAGGGAGAATTGATTCTCGAAGGTCCTATTCTTAGCCGTGGATATCTCAACGACGCTGAGAAGACACAAGCCGCATTCATCATGGACCCTGAGTGGGCTCGTGTCATGGGTCCCACAGGACGTAGGTTTTACTGCACCGGTGATCTGGTTCAATACACCTCTGATGGCGACATGATCTACTTGGGCAGGAAGGACTCCCAGGTCAAAGTAAGTGTCTGACTTAATCCCTACTAAATCATCAAGGACTGACCCGGCATAGCTGCATGGACAACGTATTGAGCTGGGCGAGATTGAGCACCACCTCAAGCTGAACCTACCTGCCGGCGCCAAATCGGCTGTCGAACTAGTCAAGTTCAACGACAGCAACAAGACCCAGGCACTCGTAGCCTTCATGTGCTTGTCGGAGGATGAAAATCCAGCTGCAATCTGCGAGATGAGCGAGTCGATACGAAAAGTTGCAAAGAAGGTCGAGATCGCACTTGCGAATGCACTTCCTGTCTACTACGTGCCATCCATGTTCATGCCAGTCACTCGCATGCCTATGACGACGTCCGGCAAACTTGACCGCAAGGTGCTACGCTCTCTGGCGGCTGCTCTTCCTGAGTCGAACCTCACGCCTTTCCGCCTGGCTGGTAAGAGCGGTCGCGCGCCTGCTGGAAACGCTGAAGTCATGTTGGCGCGTCTCTGGGCGTCGGTGTTGAAGATCGACGCAGTCGCAGTAGGTGCTGAAGATTCATTCTTCCGCCTTGGTGGTGACTCCATCAGCGCCATGAAGCTCGTCACGGCGGCGAGGAAAGATGGCGTCATGCTCAACGTTGCCAATGTCTTCGCTCAACCCAAGCTGCTGGATATGGCGGCCACTGCAATCATACTGTCATCCGATGACGCCGCGAAGTCTGAGGTGGACACTCTGCCCATGGAATTGCTTCCTGCGTCCTCCCGTCAGGCTATCGTAGCCTTGGCTGCATCTGAATGTGGTGTCTTTGCCGACTCTATCGAAGACATCTACCCATGCAGCAAGCTCCAGGAAGGTCTTGTCATGCTTACCAACAAGGACCCAGGAACCTATGTTGTGCAGCCTATCTACCGATTGCCACCTGATATCGACATTCCGCGTTTCAAAGAGGCCTGGAAAGCTGTCATCGCTACCGAGGCAACTCTGCGCACTCGTATCGTATATTCCGAGGAGCATGGCTTCGTGCAAGTAGTCATCCGGGAAGACATCAAGTGGCAATCCCTCCCCGATATCCAAGATATCAACGAGACCACTAGGCAGCTTCCTGCCAAGAACGGCGCGCCTTTGACAACATTCACACTCGTCGGTGAGAACACCGACTCCATGTTCTTTGTGTGGACTGCCCATCACGCCGTTTACGACGGTTGGAGCTGGACGGCCTTGTTCCGAAAAGTCGAGGCCCACTATCGCAGTGAGGTGCAGAGCATTCCTACCACTGTGCCCTACTCGCGGTTCGTGAAATACATCTCCAGTCTGGATCAGAAGCAGTCCGATGATTTCTGGCTCTCGCAGCTCGACAATGTCACGGCTGCACAATTCCCTCAGCTACCATCCCCAGACCACCGTGTGGAAGCCAACGGTCAGTTGCTACACTCTGTGCAGCTCACACGTAATCCAGGCCTCGAGGTTACCGTTCCTTCCATGATCCGTGCTGCATGGGGTATTCTCCTTGCAACATATTCGGGTTCAGATGACGTGATTTGGGGCGAGACCAACAGTGGCCGTGAGGCTTCTGTTCCTGGCATTGAGTCTATCATCGGTCCTACCATCACAACCGCACCTGTCCGGTTACGACTCAACCGCACTTTGACAGTGCACGAGTATCTCAAGGAGACACAGAAACAGTCTTCACTTTCGCTCCCGTATCAGTTTGCAGGTTTGCAACACATCAGCAAACTCAGCTCCGAGACTGCAATAGCGTGCGATTTCCAGAGCTTCTTGGGCATCGAATCGGGTGACGATTTTGACGCTGAGAGCCCGCTATGGAACATGGTGAGCGCCAACACCATTGGAACCGACTTCTTCAGCTATGCGTTCGTCTTCAACTGCAAGGTCAACTCGACTGGTGTACAAGTTGAAACCCTCTTCGACGACCGCGTTGTCGAGAGATGGCTGGCTCAGCGCATGGTCCAACAATTCGATTTTATTCTCACACAGTTGAACGGCGCCGATAACCTTGTGCGAAGCCTGGATGACCTTGACATGGTCAACCCGGCGGACCGCAAGACAATCAGTTCCTGGAACAGCGAGCCAGTGCCAGTCATCCCTAGGTGCATCCACAGTGTGATTGCGGAGGACCAGACTGCGCTTCGCCCTACTTCCCCCGCCATTGATGCCTGGGATACCGGTGTCATGTCATACCGCGAGCTTGACGATCGATCATCTGCACTCGCACATCGGCTGATCCGCCTTAGCGTAAAGCCGAAACAATTTGTTCCTCTCTGCTTTGACAAGTCAGGGTGGACGATCGTGGCCATCCTCGCCGTACTCAAAGCAGGAGCGGCATTTGTTCCCTTGGACTTCGAAGCACCTGTACTGCGCCTTCGCGAGATAGTCTCCGACAATGATGCCGATCTTCTCCTTTGTGCCCCACAGTATCAGGAGCTCTGTCAATCCATACCATGCAGCACTGTGGTTGTGGACCGGCAAGCTACTGAAACTCTCCCCGGTCGTCTACCCAGTCTCCCTTCTGTACACAGCGATTCTCCAGCTTACGCATTCTATACCTCTGGATCGACCGGTAAGCCCAAGGGCGCCGTGGTACATCACACTCATTGGGTTACCAGTTCTACGGCATTTGCTGCGGGGCTGAAGATCTCTCAGGCATCCAGGGTTCTGCAGTTCGCGTCTTATACGTTCGATGCTTGCTTGATTGAGATATTCAGCACACTCATGCAGGGTGGGACTGTATGCGTGCCTGATCAGGCTTCCCGCACAAACGATCTCGTTGGGGTTATTAACAAATTCAACGTCAACTGGGCAACTATTACCCCATCTGTCGTTCGCATGATCTCACCGTCTGAGGTACCAAAACTCGAGACCTTGTTCCTTGTTGGAGAAGCCATGTCTCAGCAGGATCTAGCCACTTGGGCAGACAAAGTCAATCTCGGCAATGGCTACGGGCCAACCGAATGCGCCGCCCTTGCGACTTCCAACATTATGTTGCCTCACACGAAACCCAACAATCTTGGTAAAGCTGTCACGTCGCGAGGATGGGTTGTATCGAGAAACAACCATCACGCTCTTGCGCCGGTCGGTGCCATCGGCGAGCTTTTGCTTGAAGGCGGTGCCGTCGGAGCCGGCTATCTTAACAATCCGGAGAAGACAGCCGAGGTTTTTGTGAACCACGTGAAGTGGTCTACAGGCCTTGTGAGCGAACCCGTACGAATCTACAAGACCGGAGACCTGGTCAAGTACAACGAGGATGGAACTATGTTGTATCTTGGCCGCAAAGATCTACAAACTAAGGTTCGAGGCCAACGGCTAGAGTTGTCGGAAGTTGAGCATAAACTGCTGGACGATCATATGGTGCAGAGCGCTCTGGCCTCAGTACCTACGACTGGACCCTGTGCCAAGCGATTGGTCGCCGTCATTTCGCTCCAGAACATGGCGGTAACGACAATAGACGCCGACAACGAATTGCGAATCCTGCCGCAAGAAAGCGCTTCACTGAACATCTCAACCATTCGGGATGGTCTCTGCGAACGCCTACCTGCCTACATGATACCATCTCTTTGGATTGCTGTCGAAAGGTTCCCCTTGATGCCGTCCGGGAAGATGGATCGAAGGCGTGTACTTCAATGGGTTGAAGACATGGACCAGCCGACATACCGGCAGATCTCCGCCATGGGAACGGATGATACTGAAGTCACAAATGGGAGTGCCATCGAGAAGAAACTACAGGCGATTTTCGCCAAGGTTCTGAACCTTTCTATCACTGATGTTCGTCTGAACCAGTCGTTCTTGCATCTCGGTGGTGACTCGATTGCCGCTATGCAAGTCTCGTCGCAATGCCGAGCGCAAGGGTTCCCGATAAGTGTACAAGACATCATCCGCTCTAAATCCATATCGGCTATGGCCTCTACAGTTGATCTCTCCCAGAGCTCACAAGTGGCGCCTGAAGCCAAGGAGTACGACTTGCCATTCGATATCTCGCCAATCCAGAAGGTCTTTTTCAATGCTGTGGGCGATAAACACAACCACTTCAATCAGACTGAGCTTTTCCGTCTTTCAAGGAATGTCGAAGTTGAAGAGCTTCGATCAGCACTGACGGTCCTTGTCAAAACTCATCCTATGCTTCGTGCGCGCTTCTCCAAGAACGAAGCAGGCGTGTGGAAACAGCGGATTGAGAAGGATGTTCCAAACTCGTTCAGACTTTGTCACCACCACGTCCAAGCAGGAAATGACGCCACCTTGCGGCCCATCATCGACCACAGCCAGGCGACCCTGGATATTACTAAAGGTCCAACCTTTGCTATTGAGCTATTTGATGTTGACGAAACATTCTCTCAAGCTATAGCTCTTGTTGCTCATCATTTAATCATTGACGTGGTGTCCTGGGGCATCCTCCTTGAAGATCTTCAGGGTTTGCTCCAGGGTCTTCAGCCAGCGGCTCAAAGCATGCCTTATCATATGTGGTTGCAGCAGCAGTCACTTCAGGCCAAGCAAGAGAGTGCCAGGAGAGTGTTCCCAGTCGGTGATATTGCACCAGGAGATCTCGACTATTGGGGAATGGAAGGTCGACCCAACCTCAATGGAGATGTAGTGGAAGAAGATCTGCAGCTATCTACTCGTGACACTATGCTTCTCCTCGGTGCACAGGACGCTTTAGCTACCGAAACCCTCGATATCCTGATTGCCGGTCTCTTCGAATCCTTCCGTAAGGTCTTCTCCGATAGGCCCACTATCACGATACACAACGAGGGTCACGGTCGTGAAACCTTCAACAACCGTCAGGACTTGTCTCGGACCATCGGCTGGTTCTCCACTGTAACGCCTATTCATCTCCCTGTCCCCTTAGACGAGGCGACAGACATGATCAGTACAATTCGTTGGGTTCGAGACTTCAGAAACCGAACCCCGGACAAAGGACGTCCCTACTTCGCTTATCGCAATCTGACCGAGGAAGGGCAGACACGGTTTGCCAGTCATTGGCCGGCAGAAGCCGTCTTTAACTACGTCGGAAGGCTTCAAGGCCAAGACACCAAAGACGGGCTGTTCACTGCGCTTGACGACGTGGATTCCCGCGAAGTTGGAATAGACGTGCCACGACTCGCGCTTTTCGATATCACGGCAGCAGTGTCTCAGGGTGCGATCAAGCTCTCATTCGGGTGGAATCGCAATATGCGACGACAGAGCGAGATCCGTGCATGGGTTGCCCAGTGCCGTCAGACACTTGTGGACGCTGTGGAAGAACTTCTACAGGTGCGCCAGGAACAAAGCCTCAGCAACTTCAAGTACCTGCCTCTCCTCTACAACGGCACTTCCAGGCTCTCGGCAATTCTTCCAGCTGGCATCAAACTCGCCGACGTAGAGGATATATTCCCGGCGTCTCCGATGCAGCAAGGTCTACTTCACACACAGTCACGCAATCCCGAGCTCTACACTTACCACACTGTTTCGCAAGTGCAGTCTGCCGACGGCAACCCCATAGACCCTCGCCGTCTCGCCGAAGCATGGCAAGTTGTGGTACACCGCCACCAAGCCTTGCGTGCCATCTTTGTCGACAGCCTTGCAAAGGATGGATCCAAGGATCAAATAGTAGTCAAAGAGAAAGCTGGAAGGATCCAAATGCTCGCTGACTGCGACGATAGCCACGTCGCGAATTTTCTGCGAGATCAATCTTCGATCGACTGCCGAGAAGCTGTACCGCCTCATCGTATGACCATCTGCAAAACAAAGACCGGCAAGGTATGGTTTAAGCTCGAACTTAGCCACGTTATCAATGATGGTACCTCGGTGTCCAATCTACTCGCTGATCTCGCGCGCGCATACGCACGGAAGTTGACCCGGGCTGATGCGGGACCTCTTTATTCTGACTACATCGGTTACCTGCTTTCCAGATCTGGTGATGCTGATCTTGCCTACTGGAAGACTCATCTTGCCGGCATCGAGCCCTGCTTCTTTCCCACCCTCAACGATGGTATACCAAGCTCCCCAGAATCTGCCTCTGTCGACATAGAGCTAGGCAGCACAAGTCATGTTCAGGACTTCTGCAAGCACAACGGCGTCACCCTTTCGAATGTGCTCCAGCTTACTTGGGCTCTTACCCTGCATTACTACGTTGGCACCTTCGATGTGTCGTTTGGCTTGATTGCTTCCGGTCGCGATATTCCCGTAAGCAACATTGATGAAGCGGTGGGCTGCTTTGTCAACATGGTTGTCTCGCGCCTATCCTTCTCTGATGAAACAACCATCGCTCAGCTCCTGGAAGCTCTCCAAACAGGTTCCACAGAGGCTCTTTCACATCAAGGTTGCTCTCTTGCCGATATCCAGCATGCGCTGCAACTTCCCTCATTGTTTAACACGGCTTTCACTTTCCAGAGACGCAGTCTATCGAGCGATCCGGAGGAGACCGCTCTCTTATATGAGGATATGGAAGCTGAAGATGCCGGTGAATACATCGTTACGGTCAATGCGGACGTCACCGACCAAAGTATCACGGTCGATTTCGGCTACTCAAAGGACAGGATCCTGCCATCTCAAGCGCAGAACATGGCAGAGACTTTCAAGAAGATCTTGGACAGCATCGTCGCTTGTAGTGCCAGTGAACTTACCGTCGGCAAACTGGACGTGTTCACAGAAAGCAGCCTTGGTCAAATCATGGAATGGAACCCCCAGCTTCCGCCGCCCATCCGCCGTTGCGTACACGATGTCATTCATGATCAGGCGCTTACGAGGCCACGTACGACAAAAGCTGTGGAAGGCTGGGACGGATCGTTCACCTACCAAGATTTCGACAAGATCACCAACCAGCTAGCGGTCCATCTGCAGTCTATCGGTGTCACCACTGAGACTTTCGTTCCTATCCTTTTCGAGAAATCCTCATACGCCATTGTCAGTATGATTGCAATCATGAAGGCAGGCGGTGCATACGTACCGCTGGATCCTAAGCATCCACAAACCCGGCTTCGCGAACTCATCGAGGATGTCGGTGCCTCAGTGGTGCTCTGCTCGCGCGGCTACCACACCAAAGCAAGTGAGGTCGCCAAGACAGCCGTGATCGTTGATCAGCGATCAATCAGAAAGCTGGGAGTACCAGCATCTAGTAAGCCACGCTCTACAGCGACTCCCGATAATGCAGCGTACTGCCTGTTCACGTCGGGTACTACCGGCAAGCCGAAGGGGACCATCATACCCCATCAAGCATTTTGCACGAGTGCAGCGGCATTCACTCGTCGTATGAACATCAACGCAACCTCACGCACCTTTCAATTCGCTTCGTACACGTTCGATGCCAGTTGCATTGAAATTCTTTCCGCACTGACTGTAGGCGCTACCGTGTGTGTGCCAACGGAAGACGATCGTATGAACAACGCTGCCGGGGCCATCCGTAAGCTGAGGGTTAACTGGTCGCTGTTAACTCCCTCTGTTCTTGGAACTATCGAACCGGAGCGCGTCCCAGGCCTGAAGACGCTGGTCTCTGGAGGTGAAGCGCTTCCCGGCCCCATTCTCAAGAAGTGGGGCAGCAGCACATGTTTCATCAACGGTATGAATAAAACGCCCTTGTCTTTTGTGAAGATACATACTGACCATCCATAGCGTACGGGCCCACAGAGTGCTCAGTAGTAGCTGCTACCGCTTACAAGTCCACACTGGATCACAAGCTCATTGTGTCCGAGCCTGGTACTATCGGTACCGGAAGCGGATGTCGACTTTGGATCGTGCATCCACGAAATCACGATAAGCTCATGCCTGTTGGCAGTGTAGGCGAGCTTGTCATTGAAGGGCCCACCGTTGCTCGTGGATACTTGAACGACGAAGTCAAGACTGCGAAGGCTTTCATCAACGACCCAGCCTGGGCTAAGACCATCTCCTCCAGCAACAATTCTTTTGAGACTGCTCGCATGTACAAGACTGGTGATCTTGTCCGCTACAACACCGATGGGTCGGTCAACTACATCGGACGCAAAGACACCCAGATCAAGCTCAACGGTCAACGTATCGAGCTAGGTGAAATCGAGTTCCATGTGGGGAAGAACTTTCCCGAGCGTGTACAGTCTGCAGTGGAGCTTGTCGCCCCTTCGAGCACCAGCTCTGCGAAGGCCTTGGCTGTGTTCTTTGCCATCGTCCAAGATCAACCCGTCGATGGAGAGCAAACCGTACAACCTGTTTCGACCGACTTACCAGCTGCAGACGATTTACTTCTTCCGCTCAGCGACGACCTTCGTGATATGTGCAAGAACACTGAGAATGGCCTGGCTGGCTCACTACCATCGTACATGATACCCGCCATCTTCATTCCTGTTACGAAGTTGCCTTGGACTTCGGCAGGCAAGCTGGACCGCAATCGTCTGCGCAGCTTGGTACAGAACCTCAACCGCGAGACAATGGCCATGTATCGACTCACGAGCATCGCGAACAAGAAGAAGCCCACCACAGAAGCGGAGAAGAAGATCCACAAGGCGGTCTGTTCGGTACTGAGTCTGCCATCTTCGGCAGTAGGTATCGACGACAGCTTCGTTCGTCTCGGCGGTGACTCTATCTCTTCTATGCGTCTTGTTGCAATGGCCCACACTGAACAACTGGAGCTATCCTTCATCGATATCTTCAAGAATCCGAAGCTCTCTGATCTAGCCAAGATCGGATCTCGTGCTGGCAAGTCTAGCCAAGCCGAGAAGGTCATACAGCCTTTCGGTCTACTGCCGACTTCCCTTGCAAGATCAGAGGTAACGAGTGAAGCTGTGCAACAATGCCGAGTATCCAAGGACAACCTGCAGGATGCCTATCCCACGAGTTCACTCCAAGATGCACTATTGACCCTCTCCATCAAGCAGGCAGGTGCATATGTCGCGCAGCACGTCTTGGCGCTTCCAAAATCCCTGGACATGACGAAGTTCAAGGCAGCCTGGCAGTCAGCCATTCAAGAGATCGACATTCTTCGCACCAGAATCATACAAATGCCATCTGGTACATTTGTGCAAGCTGTTCTGAAGAAAGACCCAATTAATTGGAGAGAAGCAAAATCTCTCAAGGACGCTGAGGGCGATGCCACGAAGATTCCTTCGCATCTTGGCGGACATCTTGCAGCGTATACCTTGGTCACTACGCGATACGGAGAACGTTACTTTGTGTGGACACTGCATCATGCTTTGTATGACGGTTGGAGCATATATCTGATGCTCCAGCGTGTGCAGCAGATCTACTCTAAGGGGGCGTCGGCCATGCCACAGACACCATACGCCAGATTTGTGGAATACCTCTGCAACAACAGCGTCACTGACTCGAATCTCTACTGGAAGGAGAGCCTGACAGGGCTCAACGCGTATCAATTCCCTCAACCATCTCATGCCAATACGAATGTACCGCCAAATGGGCAGTTGTTTCAGCATTCTATGAAGATCGCACATCGCAAGAATGCGGACGTTACACCAGCAAACGCCATTCGAGCTGCCTGGGCTTTACTGGTTGCCGCGTATACTGGAAGCGATGACGTGGTATTCGGAGAGACCCTAGCTGGCCGAGACGTTGCCGTGGCAGGTATAACAGACGTATGTGGCCCAACTCTGACGACGGTTCCTTCAAGAGTGAAGATCGATCGTGGAGCCACCGTTAGCGATTTGCTCAACACGATAGCGGCAAATGTCACCGACCGGATACCTCATCAGCACTATGGTCTTTCCGCTATCAAGGCACTCGGTGATGATATGGTAGCTGCTTGTGAGTTCCAGAATCTTCTTGTCATCCAGACGGAGAATGAGGAGCTTGCCGACTCAATGTGGAGCGTTCACGACAACGAAGAACAAGGCAACTTCTTCACATATCCCCTGGTGATTGAGTGTAAGATGGGTTCATCAAAGACCGAAGTGTTGGCCCATTTCGATGCGAACGTCATCTCTCTTTGGCATGTTCAACGCCTTATCTACCAGTTCGAGGCAGTGTTGGTACAGCTCCAATCTGTTACTCACATTCGACATGTAAACGTTCTCAGCGACCAAGACAAGCAGCTTGTGCGCAGATGGAATGCGTATGAGCCTGAGCTGATCGATGACACGATACCATCGCTCTTTTTCAAGAAGGTTGCATCTCAACCCACTGCCACAGCGGTGACCGCATTTGACGGTGACCTTTCATACAGCGAGCTCAGTACCTTGGCATCACAACTGGCACAGGAGTTGGTGAAACTTGGTGCTGGTCCCGAATGTCTGATCCCCATCTGCCTAGACAAGTCTCGATGGGCCATCGTCGCGATCATGGCCATCCTCATCTCTGGTGCCGGTTATGTTCCGCTGTCTCCGACAGACCCGGCTTCGCGACATCTGCATATCGTCGAGTCTTGCAAGTCTTCTATTGTTGTTTGCTCGCCAACTTACGCACACCGTTTCGTTGAAATGGTCGATCATGTGTTCAGCGTCAGCGAATCCGCAATCCGACAATTGCCTACCTGTTCAATGTCTTTGTCGCAGCGTGCCAAGAGCAACAACATCTGCTACGTCATCTTCACATCTGGCAGCACCGGATTGCCAAAGGGTGTGGTGATCGAGCACAAGAGTATCGCTTCTAGCTCAGCCGCCATATGCGAAGGACTCCATGTTACGCCTACTTCTCGGGTCTTCCAGTTTTGTTCCTTCTTATTCGACGTTTCTGTGGGCGAAACCCTTGCTGTTCTTCTACGCGGCGCAACGATCTGCGTACCATCCGACGAAATGCGCACCACAAATCTTGCGGCGGCAGTAAAGGATCTAAACGCGAACTGGGCCTTCTTGACCCCATCAGTAGCTAGCACCTTGGATGGTCCGAATGCTGTACCCACACTGGAAACTTTGGTAGCTGGTGGCGAGGCGATGAGTTCTGATGTTGTCGACAAATGGGCAACCGGTGTCAAACTCCAGAACGGCTACGGTCCCACTGAGGGCACCGTCTTTGCTATCGCAAACGACCACGTCTCAGCGCAACGAGATCCCGCAAACATCGGGCACGCCCTAAAGAGTGGTCGGGCTTGGCTCACTAACTCTGATAACCCTCACGAGCTAGCACCTATCGGGGCCACCGCCGAACTGTGTCTAGAGGGGCCGTTGCTTGCTCGAGGTTATCTAAATGACCCTGATCGTACTGCAGAGGCATTCATAGAAGCCCCAGCATTCTTGAAGGACTTTTCTTCGAGTAGTGGATCCCGAATATACCGTACCGGAGATCTTGTTCAGTACACTGCCGATGGTTCTATTGAATACATTGGGAGAAGGGACAATCAAATCAAGCTCGCTGGTCAACGCATCGAGCTTGACGAGATTGAAGCAAACGTGCATGCGGACGACAACGTCCACCAAGTGGTAGTGCAGCTACCCAAGATCGGACCTTGCACCAAGAAACTCACGGTCGTCGTTAGCTTTCCTGGAACGGCCGCTTCGAACGCCGGCTCGGACTGGCGTATGGTTCTTTCAGACACGGAGACGCTCTCGCGAATAAATCGTTCAAGAGAAAGGTTGGCTGATCTGGTACCGTCGTACATGGTACCATCCATTTGGATTGCCGTACCTCGTATTCCAGCTTTGGCTTCCACCAAGTTGGACAAGAAACAAGTTGGTTTGTGGTTGGAGGGAATGGATGAGGCTACCTACCAGCGAATCATGGGAGCTGAACTTGTTGAGGAAGTGGAAGGACCTGGTGCTGCCGCACTTACGGTTCTTCGAGGCATATGGGCGAAGGTATTGGACTGCCCTGTCGAAGATGTCAAGCCGTCCAAATCCTGGCTATGTGAGTATCCTGAGAATCAGTCACCTTGTACCTTACTAATACTCATCAGCACACGGAGGTGACTCAATTTCTGCAATGAAGCTTCTTGCAAAGTGCAGGAGTGAAGGCATCAACCTCACCTTGAACCAAGTCCTACGCGCCAAATCCCTCTCTCACCTAGCGGCTGATGTCAAATCTGTGGTTGTCTTGGACCATGAGAAAGAGCAGACCGATCGACCATTCCCACTCTCTCCCATCCAGCGGTTCTATGTCGAGACCGGCAGAATTGAGAGCAGTACACACTTCAACCAGTCATCGACGCTGCGCATCTCGCAATACGTAGAGCCGGCTGTGATACAACGCGCTTTCGATTCAATCGTCGGATGCCATTCAATGCTACGTGCACGGTTTTCCAAGAATGATGATGGGCAATGGCAGCAGCTCGTGATGTCGAAGGTTCCTGGATCATACGCTTTCACGGCACACGACGTTCCGAGCGCTTCTGCTGCTGGGGCTATCATTTCGGATACGCAAAAGAGCCTGGACATCTACACCGGGCCAGTCTTTGCAGTAGACCTTTTCAATCTGAAGGGCCATCAGATGCTCTTCATGGCCGCTCACCATCTCGTTATAGATGTTGTGAGCTGGGGGATCCTGCTTGGCGACTTGGAAGACCTCCTTGCGTCGGGCCCAGTCAAACCACTTCCAAGGGGTCTCCCCTTCCAAACTTGGTGCGAGATGCAGACCTTAAACGCTTCGGAAACATCACAGCAACTAGCTGTGCAAAGCCAACCGCTCGTCGTCGAACCCGCGAACTCTGCCTTTTGGGGTATGGACGTACGGGCCAACCTTTACGGCGACTCCGAAAGGGACGAGTTTGTCATCAATAAGAATCTCTCTGCCATGGCTTTCGACAATCACCATGTTTACAGGACGGACCTTGTCGACATCCTCCTGGCAGCCATTGTACACTCGTTCTCTCGTGTGTTCATCAACCGCAAGGCCCCTACCTTGTTCAATGAATCACATGGCCGAGAAGTATGGGATGCGAGCAACCTTGATCTGTCGCGGACCGTCGGATGGTTCACGACAATCTATCCAATCACTGTTCCTATCGGTGATGACGAGGACGAGGTCATACACACGCTCCGACAAGTCAAAGATACCCGTCGCAAGGTTGCAAGCAACGGACGACCTTACTTTGCACACCGCTATCTCACAGATGATGGAAAGCAACGCTTTGCGAATCACGCGCCAATGGAAATTTTGTTCAACTACCTTGGCCGGCAGGAACAGTCTGGACAAAGCGATTCGCTCTTGAGGCCTGCGCAGGTAGAAGGCGATGATGATGAGGAAACATCCGACGTTGGTGTCAAAACCAGTCGTATGGCACTCTTTGAAATCTCCGCTTCCGTCTCTGAAGGTCAAATTCAGCTCAGCTTCATGTACAATCGCCACTCGAAGAACCAAAAAGGTATTCGCCGGTGGATTGCTGAGTGCCAACGCACGTTGGAGGAGATTGCTACTGAGCTGGCCAAGACGAATGGGCCACAACCCACTATGGCCGACTTCCCACTGCTACCACTAGAGTCTTACAGCCGCCTTGATCGGGTCTTGAAGACTCTGCCACACGCTGGTGTTCCGTCTTTTGATCAAGTAGAAGACATGTACCCTTGTTCCCCCATACAGGACGGTATGATCTTGAGTCAGATCAAGTCTCCAGAATCATACTGGTCATCAACAACATTCGAAGTCAGGTCTAAGCGAGGGCCGGTCAATGCCAGCAAGGTTGTGGATGGATGGAAGCAAGTCGTGGCCCGTCACCCAGCTTTGCGCACCATCTTCATTGACAGTGTCTGCAAGGGAGGCGTCTTCGATCAGATTGTTGTGAAGAGTCCCGATTCCGGCATTGTTACCTACAAGTGTGACGATGCTGAACTGACGGCTCTACTCGAGTCAATCAAGCATAGCTCTCTCAACGGAAAGAAGAAGCCTGTTCTTCCGCACCAAGCCGCGGTCATCCAGACCTCCTCAGGAAAGATCTTTGTCAAGGTCATCGTCAATCACGCTGTCATCGATGGAGGCTCTCTGGGCGTCATTGGCCAGGATCTCCAGGAAGCATATGAAGGGCATCTATCTGAGGACGGCCCTCTATATAGCGATTACATCAAGTACTTGCGTGCACTTCCAGCGGACGATGCGGTAGCATACTGGAAGGCCAAGCTTCGCGGAGTTAGCCCGTGCTACTTCCCGACCACACCTCGGGACCCAAGCAAACCAAGACAGCTCCGATCCCTGGATATGCGTTTCACCCGCTTTGACGAGCTTCATGAGCTTGCAGAGAGCAGCAACGTCACTATTGCCAATATCCTTCTTGCAGCTTGGGCTCTAGTTCTCCGATCCTACACCAACTCCTCCGACGTGTGCTACGGCTATCTTACCTCGGGAAGGAACGTACCGATCGACAAAATCGAGAGCGCGGTCGGCGCTTTCATCAACATGTTGGTTTCTCGCATCGAATTGAAACCGGCTACGTCGCTCCTCGAGATTGTTGAAAAGGTGCAGTCTGATTTTGTCGAGTCCATGCCTCATCAGCATTGCTCGCTTGCCCAATTCCAGCACGATCTCGGACTATCAGGGAAGTCGCTCTTCAACACTGCTGTTTCGATTCAAAGACGTTCGAGTGCCGAAGAGCCTACATCAGACGACTCTGGTATTGAGTTTGAGCAGCTTGATGGCCACGATCCTAGCGAGTTTGCTATCACGGTCAATATCGATGCCACTCGCGACGATGAAGGAGTGCGCTTCACTTACTGGAGTGATGCTGTAACCGATGGTGAAGCCAAGAACGTTTCTGCTCTCATGGGAAAGATTCTAGTGCAAGCCTTGAACAACGCAAAGCAAACTGTTGCAGAGCTAGATATTATCGTCAAGGGTAAACCTGCGCAGCCTGCGCCCTCACGTCTCAGCTTACCCAAGCCCCGTCCTTCGATCCTCAGGTCCAGCTCGAGCATATCCAGTGGGTCAACCTCACCACCTCGCACACCAAGAATCACATTCCCTGATCTCGCTCCGGCGCCGCCACTTCCAGCTGAAACACCTGATTGGAGCAGTCTCATCAGGTCCATTGTCAGCGAGATGGTCCCTCAAATTGTCGAGCAGATCGTAGCGCAGAACAAGCTACCTAACGAACCCACATCTGCCACAATCGATCAGATGACCACGCAAATGACGGGCATGCTTACAAGAAGGACTTCCATGTCTCAACGTGGACGACCAAGTATCGATGACGCAGGTTCCACAAGAGCAGCTTCCATACGTTCACGACGCGCGATGAGCATTGCCAGTAATGCAGAGAATAGGATCCAGACGGCTGCTGATATGGTCGCCACTTTGGGTGTTCTGGCTACCGAGGCTTCTACCAAAGTTGCACCAGACTTCGTGGAAAAGAAGCTTCTGACTTTGTGGAGCGAGTTGCTGGAAATGGTAGAGGAAACCATCGAGCAGGATGACAGCTTTTTCCAACTCGGAGGCGACAGTATCATCGCTATGCGCCTAGTTGGGGCCGCGAGAGAGGAGGGCCTGTCGATGACCGTGGCCGATGTCTTCAAAAACCCGACATTCGCCGACATGGCTCGGGTCGTGCGTGTTGCTGGCGAAGTCATTGACGAGGTCATGTCTCGGGCCGGCGGCGGGTCAGTGGCAGGCAGGAGTGTTGGAGGTCAGTCGAGGTCTCGCCTTCACGACAGAGCCCCATCAATCTGGAGTGAATTCCAGGATATCGTGTCGGATCCCAATGCCGACACTAAGAGCATGGCTCCTAGCGAGATCCCTGCCGAATCAGAGATGAACAACCGTGATTCAACAATGTTCAAGAGATGGCAAGGGCTTACGACGAACCCAACAAGGCCGACCGCCGACCGCAAAGTGAGCCAGAAGTCGCTAACCACGCATACAATCCAGGAAGGAGTTGAGAGCTCTACAAACAGATCCGTGTCGATGCTTGGCGATCCCAACGTTGATAGCGTTATTTCGAAGGTGCAAGTATTCAAGGGAGGCATCTCTGATGTGTTCCCCGTCACCGACTTCCAATCTCTTGCTATCACCGGCACCCTCATGGAGTCCAAATGGATGCTCAACTACTTTTACCTTGATGGCGATGGACCACTCGATCTTCGCAAGTTGAAGCAAGCTGCCTACCGCATGGTACAAGCCTTTGACATTCTGCGCACCGTGTTCGTCCCGTACGGTGACCGCTTTCTCCAGGTGGTGTTGCGTAAACTTCAACCCGAGTTCATCTACCACCAAACAGACGACGACATCGAAACCTTTACCACAGACCTGCGACAGAAGGACCGTGAGAATGGACCAAGGCTCGGCGAAGCGTTCATCCAGTTCGTCGTTGCAAAGCAAAAGCAAACGGGACGACACCGTATCTTTATGCGACTGTCTCACGCCCAGTACGACGGAGTTTGCATGTCAAAGATTCTGGGCGCGCTCCAAGATGGGTACAACGGCCTTCCTGTCTCGTCTGCTCCAAGCTTCGGTAATTTTGTACGGGAAACTACAAAGGCCGTATCTGGTGCCCACGACCACTGGAAAGAAGTGCTTCGTGGTTCCAAGATGACCGAAATCGTGAACCGATTCGGTCCCAACTACAAGCGCTCAGCTGGCCAAACAATCACATTGGAGAAGAGAGTCAATGCGCCAAAGCTGAAAGGTGTCAACATCACCAGCGCGACTGTAGCCAAGGCTGCTTGGGCTTCGACTCTCTCGCGCCTTGTAAGCAAGGCTGACATCGTTTTTGGTCATGTCATATCGGGTCGCAACGGCGGTGTTGCCAACGTCGAGAACATCGTCGGGCCCTGTTTGAACATGGTACCTGTTCGCATTGTATACCGTCCTGAATGGACTGTGATGGATCTTCTCAAGTTCATCCAAGATCAGCAAATCGCGAACATGCCGTTTGAGTCTCTCGGCTTCCGCGAGATCACACGACACTGCACAGAGTGGCCCGATTGGACAAACTTTTCGAGCGTCCTGCAACACGACCAGAACATCCAGGATGATCGACCAACTATGCAGCTAGGCGGTATCGAGTACACGATCGGCGCCGTGGGCTCACAAGAAGACTTTGCAGACTTCTCCATCCATACAACATCTCGTGGTAACCAAATGGATGTCACTTTGACGTACGCTCCGAACAGCACCATTACTGCAGAGTTTGCACAACACGCATTCGATATGCTGTGCGCCAATGTTGCCGCCTTCTCGGAGGATCCGCATAGCCTGCTCCCATCCCCCTCAGAACTCAGCTCCCATAGCTCGACTACCGTCAACTCGGAAAAGATGCGCAAGAAGTCCACAGAGAAGCAGCCTGTCTCTTTGCCAACCGACACAGGCCTCTCGCGTCACGAGATTACTACCCTCGCCTCGACTCTGCGATCGGCCTGGGAGCAGATTCTGCATGGTGAGCATGGCTCCCCGATACCCATAGAGCTTGGCTCCGACTTTTTCCAGCTGGGTGGCGACATCATGGGTTTGGCACAAGTTGCGTCCATTCTCGACCAAGACGGGCTCAAGGTCAGGGTCGAAGATTTGCTCGACAAGTCCGTGTTCGTCGATCAAGTGAGCATACTCGCTGTGGAGCGCAAGAAGCAGATAGAGAAAGAGATGCAGAATCCTTGGGGGGAGAAGGCCAAGGCGAGAATTGGAGTTGAGGAGAAGACGAAAGACAAAGAGAGGAGGGCTAGCGGTTTTGGATCACTCGCTAAGAGGATTGGATTCAAGAGGACGAAGAGCTCTCAAGCTTTGTAATCGACGCAACACGGTAGTGGTTCAGATTGGTTTGGTTGTTATAGGCTTTTCGTGTATAGCTTGTCATCTGCGCTCACTTGTTTTTGTTATCTCCTTTGTATGTTATCAGTATTTTTGAACATCCTGGGCGTTCGGCGTCAGCGTTCGAATTTGTAATGCACTCACATTATGAAATAAATTTCCTTACACTATATATGTCAATGCAGCATCCGGTCTTTATGTCAACCGTCTTGTGCATGCAAAAATATTCTACTGCCTCTCTCGCCCTCCGACATCGCTTAGCGAACGTTTCCTCTTCTTCCCACATATTGGTACTATAGTATCCTTCCGCAACCACCCATTCCTTCTATCTACGCTTACAAAGAGCCGCCGAACCTCATAGTAGTAGTCTTTCTTCATCATGCTCTGGATTTCTACCTTCGTGCAACTCGTATTGATCTCGTCATCCGTGTAGTGGCGATATGCGCGATTACCACTACCACATACAGGATAATCAAAGACATCGGCTAGCCATGTAAAGGCTTCAACACCGCATGTGTTACATACCGCATATTCGATGGTTATGTCAGGGTAAATTTTATAAAATGACATTAAGGCTTGGTTTCGATATGCGAGTTGCAGGTCAAGTTCGTGTTGTGGTTGCTGAGAAAAACTGCATGAAGAATGGGACGGCGCGGAGGCTGCGCTTGTCAGAATTACGTGTGCGATCAGTGAAGGTTTGCATCGATGGACGATGTCAACAATTCCATTAATAACATTACTATACATTTCTTTCAATAGACTTCATCATACTTTGACAGGTACAGCTTCCTATACTTCCCCGTCACCGTCTTCTTGGTCCGAGCCCGGCTTGTGACCGTGACCTTCAATATCTTCCATGTCTTCATCCATACCTGGCCATAACACTTTCCTCTGCAGTACGCCTTTGACATTAAGCACAGCC
>Ga0265797_10003670_pt1 | contig 24378 bp, 23 predicted proteins | sample P2T30metagenome_FD_192433 | JGI IMG/M metagenome (GOLD analysis project Ga0265797, IMG submission 192433) | Plant litter microbial communities from East Loma Ridge, Irvine, California - P2 T30 | ecosystem: Environmental > Terrestrial > Plant litter > Unclassified | place: USA: California... | reverse complement strand
TGGTAGGATTGTGAGAGAGAGAGGTCAGAGTTGATGATGGGCCCCTCAATCATCTGCAGTGCGATGGTGGGACAAGGATCTGACATGCCTACCCGACATCTAGGTGCGGAGTCCGATGGCTTGCATGTCGTATTCGTGTAACGTTGATGGAATTCCAGGAACGTGAAGTGTAAGCGAGGAAGGACTCGACTAGGTGAGAGCACAGTGCTGACTGCGTTGACAACGCTCGATAAGCTCCAGCGTGCTTAATGTCGAGCACAATCTGAGCCAAAGTAGCCTGAAAAGTAATTATGTTTACAAACCAAAACGTCAGCCTGGTGGCTACAGACCGTTGCAATTCTCACGCAATATGTCCCGTAAAACAATGAGATGCTCCGTGGTAATACATGTCTATGAAATTGACATCTCCATGCTAATGCAATCCCACCTAACAAAGACGAGACGCCGTAACTCTGTATCAAGTTGTGGTATAAGAATCGACCCCATCCCACCTCACAACGCCGCAGGCTTAAACTCAAACACTTTCAGGCGATCAATGTACGCCTTGTACGCCGCAGCCTCGTCCGATACCTAATACGACGACTGCCTCATAAGATGCAAGAAAATAGTGCACTTCTCCACGTCAATGTCTTCCTTGCCGCTGTTCGACCCAACCGCGCCTTGGGTATCCTTCTCGGCTACCAGCTCGACATCGATACGATTGACGCCTGCCCCTAACTTGGCTTCGTAGACGGGCTCGCCCTTCTTCTTGCCGCCTTCGTAGCCAGGCCCTGGACTGCTACCATTAATGCCGGCCGTGACGGGTACGCGGTTGACTTCGAATGTCCTGTTGCCGTTGACTGTAACAAAGAGGCGGTATCCGCGGCCGGTCAGCGCCATGGGCACCTTTGGTATGATTTGGAGGTACGAATTGCTTGTGGGAACAATGATAGTGGCGCTGTGCTCGGTCTTTTGCTTGTCGGCATAGATGTTAACAGACCAAGGCTTAGACAAGTTGAGTGCCGGGTGTGTGTTTAGAGTGATTTTTGGAATCATGGCCTCGTTGATGTCTAGTCGATTGTCAGCTTGCACATGGTAATCACTAGTCTCGACGACTTACTCTTCAGTGGGACTTTTCGGACCGTATCTTGTCGCAGCGCTGACGGAGGGACGTAGACTGGCTGCTGGTAGTGACCATTCATGGAAGCAGTCTGCTGACCGACGGGGCCGTTCGGATATGGGCTTCCACTGTTTGGTCGCGGTGGGGCCATGACAGGATGCGGCGTCTGCGCGGGTATGCTGAGCCTGTTCTGGCCGTCTGGAGCAATACTGGCTGGCCTAATGGCACTCAGTGCTGGAGATTGCAAGTCCTGTTTAACACCATTCATGGCCGCGGGAGAGATCGCGGTCCGTGAGTGAGCTGGAGGGAGTGGTGCAATGGCAGCGGTAGCTCCCTTGGGTCCGCTGAACGGATTGGAAGATGCGGCCGGCGTGCCTGCCTTAGGGGTCCGTGAATTGGTCATGCTCGCCAGAACGTGTCGTTGTTGCCGTAAAAGTGCATCGTTATCGACAATGACGCCAGGTGTCGCAGAATTGCGTGAAGCTGGCGTGTTTGGATCTGATACGGGGCTTTGACGCAGCTTGAGCTTGAGTTGCTGCTTCGGTGCTGCTGCGCCAGATGACATGTTGAGCTTCAGCTTTGGCTGTGGCGGCTCATCGATCTTGGCCTTGGCCTCTGCGAGGCGCTTTTTGAAGAAGTCCTGATTTCGTTAGCAATGCTGATAGTAAGGGGGGACTGTTGACCCACCTCAAGCTCCAAGGAGACATTGTAGATGTCGCTGCCATCTTCATTGTAGTCGCGTGCGTTCTTCCAAATCAGGCTCATCGTCTCGTCGAAGGCATCCCAGCTCTTGAAGAGAGTGTGTCCGGTAGGCTGGTCGCGTCCCACTACTCCTTGAACCTTCTTCTTAACGGAGGCCAACGACATGGGTTCCTTGATGAGCTGGTAGTAGTCCTTGATACTTCGTGATGGCAGGTTGAGAAAGGGAGCGAATATAGGCAGTCCACTCCTGTGCACACATTAGTAGAGTTACCTGTAGCTTGGGTGCCTTGTACGTACTCAGGCTCGACATAGTCGATGATCTCCCTCACAATCTGCTCCTGTGCCTGCTGGAACGTCTTGCCGTTGAATTCTGGGTTGTCTGCCACCTCTGGCGCAGCAGATGCTGAATGCCTGAGCTTCGACGGCGCTGGTGTGGCAGGCTGAGCAGCGGCAGCTCGGCGAGGGCGTTCAACCGACTCCGTGACGGTCGGCGTATGTACTGGCCTTGGCGTGGAGGCGATGCGAGGGATGGGCTTGCTAGGCGTAGAGTTGTCTTCTCCTGGAACCGGCGTTGCTACCGCGACGTAGCTGCCGTCCCTGTACGCTGGGTTGTGCTTCACCATCCAGTTCGAGGCCGTCTTCCGTAGGCGCTCAGCATCCTGGTAAATGATAGAGTGCTTGTCATTGTAGGCTTTCGCATTGTTGACCAGTCGCTTGCAGTCGCTCTCGACATGGGCAAGGTTGGTGTATTCGCCGTTCTCGAGCTTGTCTTCGATTGTGTCTATGGCGATGGGCAGCTTGATGTGCTCGTAGTACTCGGGGAGATCGCTCTACACATTCTGTTAGTGGGATCGGTGCTCGGGGCATCGTGGAGGCGTACCTTGCTGGGGAGGGTGAGGAAGTGGACGGCAATTGGGCGACCACTGCAAGCTGTCAGTCTGATATCTGATGCCATACGAAAAGGCGCGAGCTTTGGCCTCGGTATGGCTAGCGGGTGAAATCGGGCACGTACGTCTTGTCCTTTGCCTGCTTCAAGCTCTCCAAGAACTGCAGTCCCTTGGTAGTCGTCGTCGCTACCGTCTCTGTATTCGCATTCGATTCGGCCTGCACGCAAAGGGTCCACTGTTAGCAAGGCTGTACGTCATCTCCAGAAGCATTGATGCCTCTGTCCCCGGGTGCATCGTCGGCGCGGGCGTGTTGCTGCGGGACAGGGAGGGGCGGTCGCGGAGGTGTGAATGGGCTACTCGTCGAACACCCAGGGCCTTGCGCAGTCCAGAGGATCTCCCGCATCGCAGCAACACCACTCTCACCTCTCCGCAACCACCACCGACGATGCGCTCAACGCCATTTGGGGCTGCACGTACCGGCACTTTCTGGCGCTTCGCAGGGCGGCCGTCGCTATCGCCCACACCAGCGTTGGCGGCTTTGCGCTTGGACGCGCTTTCCATTTCGAATGAATCTGTGGTCGCGTAGTCTATCCAAGTTAGTACCAATGCTTGCAGGTAGTGTGCACGTCTGGTGTCGTTGGGCTGGCTGCTGTGGCTCGCGCAGTTGCGACGCGTTCCAACGACCGTGAATGCCTCCCCCGGCAAATCATAAGCGCCAAGCCCGTTCCCGTTAGCGCGCGCCGCAATCGGTTTGCGACCACCAAGTGATGCAGAATGCAACAACTCTACCGAAGCAAATAAATACTGTTTTATCAATCGCTAATACACCACACGGTTACTGTGAAGTGGCTACGAAACGTTGGCGTCTCGATAACACCCGCACGTTCGTAAACATCTGATGATGACCCAAATGGGTTTGGAAAGTCTGGCAGAGGTCACCATGTACATGCTGGTTCATAGTGAACGGAAAAGGTGTCATAATGAGAATCTAGGTAAAAGATGCTACCCTCCAGAAGGTTGAAACGCGCCCCTAGGCGAGACCACCACCAAGTACCGCAGCAAACCCAAGAAAGTTTGTATGAGAATGTCGGAAAGAGATGAAATTCATCCACGGTGCACCCTCGACTTCACCTTCGCCTTCTAAGCCTTCTTTTTCGACCCTTCAGACGCCTTCTTTTCAGACGCTTGTTTCTCAAACTCTGCTCGCGCTTCTGCTTCCTTCATCTCCCGCACCTTGGCCAACACCACTTCTCGGAAGATAGCACCCTTCGCGATCCTGCTTAATCGTCCTGGACCCTTGCCGGTAGTAGATGTGCCAGTAGTGGCCTCGCTCGTAGTTAGACCCTTGCCCGGAGTGTGTGCTGCTATCGCCTCTCCTGCCGCTTCGCGGGCATTGGCTGGCATGTCGGCTTCTCCCGGTACGGACTCTTCCTCGTCCTCCTGCATCTTGAGGGCCTCAATGCGGTTCGCGAGTTTCACGAGCTCGATGCCACGCTTGAGGCGGGCCTTGGCGACGTATGCGCGGATCTCGGGAATCAAGTTGTGGTCGCTGGCCGTCTTGCCGCTGAGCCATGGGTGTTTGAGAGCAGACTGTCCCTGTTAGCCACATTCAACACTGGCTTGCAATTCTCGTACCTCAGCAGAGGGCCTCTTGTTGGGATCAGGCTGAAGGAGGAGTGTAATAAACTCTTTCGCTTCCTTGCTGACCTCCTTCCAGTAGCGCTCGTGGAATACCACGCGCCCATTCTTGCATTCTTCGATTAGGTCGGCAAGGTTCTCTGACCGGAAAGGCGAGTAACCGCAGAGGAGTGTGTAGGTGATGACTCCCATAGACCAGATATCCACAGGCTTTCCGTGGCCTTTCTTCAACATGACCTCTGGTGCAGCATAGCCAAATGAGCCAGCCATTGTAGTCAGAACCTCGCTCTTAGAGTCAAGCATCTTTGCGATACCGAAGTCGGCCAGTACGAGAGAGGAGTGAGGGTCGCGTGTGAGGTACAGGAGGTTCTCGGGCTTCAAATCTGCAGTTGTGTAAGCGGAGCGGTCGTCAAGTGAAACCAAGCTTACCTCTGTGCACGACGTTGTTCTGATGGAGGTAAGTAACCGCCTCCATTACTTGTCGGATCGTCTCAGCGGCGTCTTTCTCTGTGAACTTTCCCTTCTCGCAGATACGGTCGAACAGCTCTCCGCCAGTCGCTAGTTGGGTCACGATGTAGTACTTGTCCTGCGAGCCGTCAGCCACTTTATCTGAGAGATGGTCCGACTTTCTTGCTCACCCTTGACTCGAACCAGTCGTGGAACTTGACAATGTGCGGGTGTTGCATGCGCTGCAACATCTCAAGCTCGTCGTACACCATCTGCTCGTTTCCCTTGACATTCTTTTTCAAGATAATCTTGACTGCGACCTTGCCCTCTGGACAGTCGGCTTCGCGCACGATGCCATATGTGCCGGCACCCAATGTTTTTCCGAATCGGTATCGGGACCTGTAGTTGGAGTCTCAGCCTGGATATTTGTTTGCGTGGGGCACAGGAGGCACGAACTTGCGGTCATAGCTATCGGGCTGGCCGTGCAGCTTGTTGAGCATATTTGTCACTGTTCACGCGTTAGAGTGTTGGGAAGCAGAGAAAAGTCAAGAGAGGATGCCCTACTCATAATGGGAAATGTGCTGCAGCGATTCAGCTGCTTTGTTGTCGTGAGGCTGAGTGTCAGACGGAGTTGCCTATTCGGCGCGGCGCGTACAGCTGATGGTGGGGTTGGTGAGGGGTAGCTTTTCAGCAGCAGGTCGGAATCGGTCGTTGTAGGTGGTAGGGCGAAGGGAGCGATTGAAAGAAATGAAGACGCAAATATCGAAATAGGAGCTTGTAGGAACCAGCAACAAGAAAGTTACCAAGGGTCTTGGAGAAGTTGCAGCTCGTGCAATTGTGGGGGCGGGCGCAGCTTCGGCCTGAAGCGTGCACGCCTCGTTCGCGCCTGAGGCTGTGCTTATGATTGGCAGTGTCTGCCTCGTTGGCCATGTTTGCTAGAATCGAGCCAAGGATGGACTGGCCTTTTTCCTAGACTAGCTAGAACATGTTGAGATGTCAGCCCTGCAAGCTGTCGTTCAGTTCTAGCTCGTCTCGGTACCGTCCGCTGATGTAGGAAGATCTAGAGTCTGGGCATACCCATTGCCTCAAACGAGAATAATCGTGACTGAAATGTATGTCTGATTCCATCTTCTTTTAGACTTCCAAACGACCGTTGTAGATTCATGCCCATCCAGCGAGAGCGTGACATACGCGCCATAGCCAGCTGAACTCGCATGTTCATATCCTTCCACATCTCCCGTACCTGCCAAAGAGGAGGGACACGATGCACGACGCCACAAGAGGAAGCATCCGCTGCCAAGCAGGACGCACGCGAGGAATGCGTGCAGGGGACATGGCTTGATGTGTGGCAGCTACGTCATGCTTTGTCGCAACTGCCTGCAAACAAAACCTGATCGACACTTGATTTGTTTGTACCGTATATCACTGCTCTATCTTCTCAATACGAAGCCTTACACTGCACAACCCATTAATCCTACGCCTACACTCTTGTTACCCTACACAGCCTATCGTAAACCATCCACGCCAATCGTCAGCATGTCTATCACTCAGATCTTCACCGTCTTCGCCGGTCTCCTAGCACTCGCCGGCGCCTACCTGTACTTCTTCGGTATCGACCCCGAGACCAAGCGCGCGCTCGAGAAGAAGGCCCTCCAGACCATGGGCGAGAACAAGCTGTCTTACATGACCAAGTGTATGTTCTCCTTGCCACAAAACCTGAGCTTCCAATCCTAACACCTTCCAGCCCAAATCGACAAGATCCCCGCCTCCGACCAGGAGGACGTCAAGAACCTCAAGAAGTCCCTCGGCAACGCTGTCGGCGGCGTGACCAACAACCCTCTGGGAGAGCAAGCTGGTGAAGCAACGGACAAGCTCACAAGTCCCTTCACTGGTCGCTAATGCTCTTCTGTGCCTAGTTCGAGCGGTCAACGCAGCGTAGGATACTGCGGCAAGCTACTCGAAGAGCGCGGGAGGCACCGTCCAAGAATACTCGAAGAGCGCGATTGACACTGCATCGGCTTACGGAAACAAAGCAAAGGAGGTGGTCGTCGAGAAGGTCGAGCATGTCGAGAAGACGAAGAAGGCGGAGTGAGCGTGGGCAACGGTACACAAGCTCAGGGAGGTCGGTATGGGTGTCTTTTGTGCCTTATGCCGTGCGATGGACAGGTAGTCGTGACGACTTTATGACATCCTCATGACCTGAATTAAAGTCTTCTCTCAACCAATCTGCAGCCCACCAGTCCATATGCTCCACCAGACGCCCTCCCAAGCCAGTACAATGCCCCAAAACACAATCTGAAATGCCCTCTTCTTCGTCTTGTGCTGGAAGAAGTGCATTCCCAGTAGCGCGCCAGGCCAGCCTCCCATCACCGCAAACACATGCAGCGTCGCCTCTTTGACTCGCCATTCCATATTCCGCGCCTGCATCTTGTCGTAGCCATAATACATGAACGTGACACCGCTCACTATACCGGTCCACGCGATTGGCAGAAGGGAGTTGGTGGCAGTGTAGAGCCGGATTAATGTGCATGTTGGCAGAACGAGAGACATGATGCCTGCGACTGTTGCGGGAGTCAACGGGCGGTAGCGGGGTTTTGCGCGGTTGGGTGGCATGCTCGTGTGATGGAAGCGGTGGTTGTGCTAAGGCATTGTTGGTGGTGTCGTGTTCGCGTATCGCGGCCGTTGAGTTGCCCTGTCGATCTTTCGTTCTCGTCACGCTAGTCCATCTACTCGTGACTTTCAAGGCAGCTCTCAGTGGACGCACATCTTGATAACAGAACCCATACCGAGATGAATGCTAGATCAGCCGCTTCACCTTTAGAGTCAACCGAAAGTTCTTCGGACCTATCTCGACAGCACTTGAGCTGTAAGACATGGTACTTGTACTCGCCGCTGGAATCAGAAATCGGACAGATGTGTTTGAGTTCCACTCATCCACGCTGGAAGGGCAGAGCAATTCTTTCAGAGACTAATGCCCACAGACCCTACGATAGCATGCATGTCATACCATACCCAGGGTAGCCCATGTAAGCCATCAAAGCAATGAACTCCCAAGGCTCGATGCGAAATTGCGCAATATCGCAAGCACTGTCCCGCAAAACAATCCAACATGGCGACTCGTGATTACGTTCGGTCTTGATTCGGATATTAACATTGATTAGAATAAGAGATTATACACTAAAAAGTGCCTTGTCCGCACACGGCCAGTAAATCAACAATGCAAACAGCAAGCGTAGACACGTAACGTAGCGACATATTGACAGAAGGGTGGTACACTACATACAAGGATCGTCTCACAACACTATCATCGAACTCAAAGATTCCTCCTCGTCCTAGTCCTCCACAGATTGACTCCGCTTAGTACAGGACATCGGCGCAGCCAAAGTGCTGCTCAACGCCAAGCTCGCCGGGGTGCTTCCAGCCGTCATCCTGGAAGGAGAACAGGCAAGATTCGTATCCGACGGTGTCCTGGATCGTCTTCATAGCAACCTTCTGCGCCTCCGGATTAGCCTTGGCCGCACCGTTGTCATTACCGCCGGCAGGCCAGCCGATCTCAGTGATGTAGGCACCCTTGGCAGCGGCACCGGGGCAGACCTTCTTGGCCTGCTCGAGCTGCTGCTTGGCGAAGTCACCGGCCATGTCGGCGGAGACGGAGGAGGTGAAGTATGGGTGGACCTGGACGGCAAAGACGTCGATGTGGTCGCAGAGAGCGGCACCCTTCTCCTCCCAGACGTTGACGGGCTCGGTGGTGGTGATGGCGATGTCAGACGGGAAGCCGGCGCCCTGGAGCTCCTTGCGGACGTAGTCGATGTAGGAAGCAAGCTCGGTGGCTTGGCAGTTGTTGTTAAACATGCACTCGTTGCCAACAATGACCATTGAGACACTGTCCTTGGGAGCCTTGTTCTTGATCTCCTCGAGCTGCTGGTTGGCGTAGTCGGAGAAAGTTCCCTTGCCGGCGCCCTCGAGGAAGATGCCGTAGATGACCTTCAGGCCGTACTTCTGGCACTCGGGCACGACGTACTGGAAGACGCCGCAGTCGGTGCTGTAAGAACGGATGGTAGTGAAGCCCATGTCGTGGATCTTCTTGATGTCAGACTTGATCGCACCCTCAGACTTGCACTGGCCATCATTCGCGTAAGGGGTGTAAGTAATGGCCCACTTGTGGCCGTTGACGACGATGCGGTCGCCGGAGCTGTAGCCACCAGTTGGCTTTGGCTTGTCGGCGGCCTTGGAGCTGGCGGGAACCGGCTTGGGCTTCTCGGCGGGCTTTGAGGGGGCGGGGGCAGGGGTGTACGCAGGTACAGGCTGGGGCTTCTCCGCTGGCTTTGAAGGAACGGGAGCAGGAGTGTAGGCAGGAACTGCCTTGGAAGACTCCTTGGGCGGGGCTGGGGGAGTGTAGACCTCCGCAGGCTTGCTGGGCGTGGGCTTGACGTAGATCGAGGAGGGCACGATCGGGGTGTTCTTCTCCTCGGTGCACGAGGTGGTCGGCTGGGGAACAATGTAGGTCGAGTTGGCGATAATCGATGGCACTGTTGAGCTGTTAGCATTCAAGTCTTCCTCACGGCCCTTTGTACTTTCAGAAGTACGAGCCCTCCATTCTAAGAACTTTCGGGATTCACATACTGGCAGTCACATAGACGGTGGTGTAGACCGTGCAGACCTCATCCTTCTTGTGGTCACCACGACGAAGGTGGAACCCAGCATGGGCCTTGTGGTCGTATGCCGCGACAGATGCGACGAGCGCAGCGGAAGCTGCGATGATTGAACCCTTCATGTCGTTTGTTTACGAGTTTTTAGCCGGGGCTTTGGTAGTGTATCTTCGCTGAAAGAGTGAAGCGGTATTATTAAGTATGTTCAAACGAGTGTAACGGCACAATGGCCAGAGGGTTGACTTGTCAACGAGGCTGTAGAATCGTAACAGGAAGCCTTGCGTAACAGAGGAGAAGAAAGCAGCCACAGGCCGGGGACTTGAGCGCTTTTGTTAGACAGCATCATTACGGTGCTCGTGCGCCGGCACGCTGGCGGTAGGAAAGGGGTCCCTTGAAATTAGCGTGGGTATCGTGGGACGGAAATGGCATGGTCTTGGCCGAACGGACAGATAGGGTCACGATGTGCACAAAGCTGTCGTGTTGTGGAAATGAGACCTGGGGAAACAATGGCTGTTCGACTACTTCGGGAAAGGCGTACCCTAGCGGCTTCGTTCTGGTTCGTCGGGTCGACTGTGCCATCAGGGGCTGAACAACGTCAATGGCACGAGCGTTAATCTCGAGTCAATTTTTGAATGGTGTCTTGCACATCGTGATGAGTTCGGCGCAATGCAATGAGATTTCAGAGCACCCTGTTCCGTGGGTCATCAATTCGTTCACCAAGACTACAATTTCCTGCGCACAAAGGCTCGTGTTTGTTCATGTCCAGTCCCGCCGAACAGCAGACGTAACTAATCAAAGAACTACCGCACGTCTGGATTGCCTATTCGCCATGCGCAGCCACGGCTAAAATGTTTTGCAGGCAGAACCATGGTCGCTGCGTCGCCGGATACAGGTACAAAGCGGCTCATGCGCGCCCGGCATCGCGACTATTGGTCGGTGGGTCAATTCGAACTCTTTGTAGACCAGGGCCGTTGTTGGCTGGTGCCTTTCGCGACTCGAGACCTTGGTGTTGCCGCGATCAATTGGCGTCATCAAACTTTCCGTTGCACTTCCAGCACGACGGATCCAAACTTTCGTCACGTTCCGCGATCATTACTCGAACCACGAGCTAAGCGCGTCGAATGGCTTTTGGTGTGCGACAGTCGTCCTCATCTTCGGCCTCTGCTGTGATACATCAGGATGTTATGAGCCGAAAGGGCCAATATCGCCCAGCTCCAGAGTGCCTTGGGTTGCTTGCGCGACGGGTTGGCAGAGTGTGCTCATTTCGTTGACCAGTGTTGGATGCGACATTGCCGCTGGTAGGGCTGAACAAGTGGTCACCCGACAGCAATCTTCAGATCGTGCGCTTATCTCTCAGCTGGATGTCGAAGTCCCAGACCAATGATTGCGTTGCCAGCGCGAAGACAGGAAATGAGTGCGTGAGGTGTAGCGAGTGTAGCGTAGTGTATACGCTTAGGATAGTAGTTAGCCATCTGCTATTCGTGGATTCGTGGCGGTTTGCTGACAGCGGATCACTTTGCCTCCGAAAGATTTCCAGAAACTAGACTACCTTTACGCTACTATTAGGGGAACGTAAGGACTATCGAGGGGCAAATAACTTTATCGATGTAGATAATAGTAGAGTCTACGAGGTACAGAAAGAATCGATAGTCTGCTTGTACCAGCATCCTTCGCTCTGCTCACACGGGCGCAAGATGCGACCTCATCATCTCCACAGATTCCTTCCCCGCATCTTGACTAAAATAGTTCTCCTTTTCATTTGCCGGTTTTCTGGCTTGATCTTTTGCCCTTGGAACATCTCCTCCCCATACTCCTGCATCGCCGATTCAATGTCCTTCTCTCCTTTCGTAGCAGCACAAATCTCTCCAGCAAGCACGCGTCTGTCATCTTACGTCAACTCCTACTCCAGCGACTCAACTTTGTTACCGCTTCGCAGTCACAACGACTAGTCGTGGCTACTGATAGCTACGCATTGTCTTGCGTTATCAACGTGCTTCGACGGAAGGACGCTCAGGGATGCATGCACTTGGGTGATCACCTAAAGACGAAAGAGACTGGCAGTCCAGCATGTGTCAATACTAGTACCCACCCGTCCTGGCAGACTTCCTCAAGTCAATGTTGTGTACAATATTGCCGATCCGTGCCTTCACGACATCGAAAGAAGCCACAGATGGCCGTATGAACTCGTTGACATCGAGCGCCCGTATTTTCGAAACGTGTTCTGGGTCCGGCTCCTCAAGATTCCACGCTATGCTCACATGGAAGCAATCTGAGCTATCAATATGCTCAACAGCATCGCGTTCATCTTCTTTCCCTTCAACGCTGCTGACTGTCGTATCAGCTTCCATTGGTCCGTCTCCATGGCCGCCAACATAAAGCTCAGAATGACCACACTTCTTAGTCGCATTGTTGCATGCTTGAAGGAGCCTGTTCAGTTCGTCCTGCGCTGGCTTTTCGATCCCTAGGACCAAGAACCATCGGTTGCGTTCGAAGTTGGGCACCCATTTGAGATTGCGAAACTTGAAGTGGAATGAAGAAACGGCGGCTCTTCGGAGAGAAGACCTCAAAGTTTCGAGAAAGTCGCTTCTATCCTCTGTTCGAATCTGCAACGTCCGCGAGAGCGATATGTGCAAGGGAAGTGGTGCGCCAAGCTCTGATTGCAAAGATGGCACAATGTCTGGAAGGGTGAGCTTCTTCGAGCGCGATTGGTTTTGGCGCTCTAGAGAATCTCTGACATGTTGGATCAATGCGTGCAAGTCGTCAGCTTCGGTCTGTGTGGGAATCCCTCGCGCACGTTAGCTCGCTAAGCCTCTTCTTACGAGGCCTCAAGGACCATCCTTACACTCTAAGTAGACGTGGCTGGGCCAGTTCCCTTCGATATGAGGTATCGCGCGCTTGCGGCCTCCGTGCAGACTTGGGTTGTCGCTTGTGCTTGCGCGCGCGTTCGTGGAATAGAGGTCGTGGAATGCTCCTGGAAGCGGCGGGAGGTCATCTTGGGTGGATGCGCCGTGCTTGCGCTTCAACATGGCATTGGGCAAGCCTGTCGGCAGCGCAGAAGGTATACCATCGCCCTGATCCTCTTCTTCGGAATCGGAATCTGGGTATTCAACCAAGGCCATGCTGTGATGGTGTTTGCACGATGATCGCTTCGTCACTGCCAAATGCGGCTCGGGCACACTAGCGCTCCTTCCGGATCCACGCTGACGTACCGCCAATCCGTCGATGACATGTGCAGGACGCGTACCTGCCAAGTCAGGCCTTTATCAGGTGCAGGTTCCGTCACCTGCTTCTCGATTCCCAGTTAAACTTCTCCAAAATACTGTGCCACTTCAGTACCTCTCGACTCTCATCCCATCGACTACTATCGGTAACACCACCAACATGAATGAGGTAAGTGAATTCCTTGTACTCCCACACCACGCGGATCCGAGCGGATAGTCGCATCTACCAGGTGAAACACCAGAAGTGAAGCAGTCTCCATTTTGTGCTACCTTGTCTATGTTCAATACAAATTGGATGAACGCTGACCTCGTAAGGCACAACATGCACTTATTGATCCGTTGATCGAGCCGGATCCAAGCGACGAGACAGGCCTGAACACCCACTTCAGGTCAACATACGGCCCGCAGGAGCCCATTACGCCGCCTGGCGCATCAGATATATCCAAGGGCCAGGCCACCGTTCAAGTTCAGCCCCAGCACACGGGAACATCGGTTGAGACCAATCCGTACCGCCGCTCGCGAGCTTCATCTGAGGCGAAGAATCCCTTTGGCGACCATGGATCGGGAAGTCCCAGCAGAAGGAGGTATGACTATCCCTCCCCTCCCAATTCTGCTAGCCCACACCGCGAGCACTTTTCGAAACCATCGAGCCACCGCTCGGAAGCCTTCGGATCCATGAATGAGACCCGTCCTCGACGCTCGAGCAATCCAGCGCCAACTCAGTCCAGGAGCGGTCGCCCTGCACGAAGTGGCTCACTACGAGAGCGCTACCCTGGAGATACTTCCCACAGGCCACTTGATGTCATTCGTAATGACGAGAAGATTGCTCACCGTGCTCCTCATCTTAGGAAGAAGAACTTTGCCGGCGCAGATATCATCGATCGTCTCGACCACGCCGGATTCGCACGTTATCACCACGAAGGACCATATGATGCTGCCAGCATTGCGCGCAATAACAAGCATGTCAAATATCCCCCCATTGCTGCAGTCCGTGAGTCGAACGCGGAGGCATTGAGGGCTACGCCGCGGGAGAACATCATCGATGCCGTTACGAAGCATCGTCCCATCGAAGGAACCGCCAACCAGCCACCCGGTATCCCCGATCGCTTTGGTAGGACTCTCAACTATGAGGAGGGAGCCGACCTTCAGCGAGAGCCAGGCGGTGACTACAGGCGCTGGCCTGGACAGGTATGCTATACTGTGCCGATCAGTGTCCATCCTCACTAACGACCACAGACATACCACCCCGACGACTTGAAGGGCAAGGGTGAACCGTCCTACAGTATTGAAAAAGCTCTCAAGGACCATAAGAGACTGGGCGACTCTGGCACCGAGATGAGCTCTCGCCACTCTCACAGCAAGAGCATGGACCACAGCCGCGCACCTGGCATCATCCCGTCGGAGACTCTGGATGCCGACGCGTCTGGCATCGGACGCAGTAGCTCTACCGGCGGAAAATTGGGCAGCACGCTGAAGAAGCGATTCGGCAGCATCCGTCGTCGCAAGCAGGATGTCGAGGCTTAGAAGATGCGACCCTGGATGAGGCGGACCAACTCTTTCGACAGCGACTATTACTAAAATGTATGACTACGATGTGCTTATGCGCATGGAGCAGCGTATTTTCTGTTTCTTTCTTGGCTCCGGCCTGCGCGAATATATATAGATTGTTGGAGGGATATGTACATATACGCACACACATGTTTTTGCTTGGAGATTGGCGTCTCCGAGTTAATAACGAATATACGACTATAACATAATGGACTTGTTGCGTTTGACGTCTCCTTTGGCACATTCACTCGAGGTGGTAGATTGAGGACTGGCTTGACTCACGTAACACCAGCGGCATGTACTCCAGCCGTGACCAACACTCTCCTTGAGAAGTATCTACATAGACTTGATGACGGGGACGGCTACACGAAAGAACAGATATCAACGAAAACGAGAGCTGGAACACCCCGGTTGGGAGTGGACAATTAGCAAGTCGGTTCACACTTAAGTGAATTCAAATGTCAAACGGACACTTACTATATCGCGACCTGCGTGCGTCCTCGTCTTTTACGTCTCGCACCCCGCAGCCAAGTCGTACATATGTATATCTATAGAACTTCTAGGCCGCCATCAACAATGACATGCTTGCGCCACGTAACATGTCAGTTGGCGTAGGATCGTTCCTTGCGCCACGTAACAACGATGTAGATGGACTGCTTGCGCCACGTGACAGTCTGGAGTTTGATGCTGTGATGTGATGTTTGTTTGTAGTGTCTTTGTTTTGCACTGCTTTTCATTTTTTTGCGCAAACGAACATTCACTTCACTAACGAACGTGGTTAGCCAGATGGGGTGTTGCTTGGGAGAGCTGCTTGGATGTGATAGGAATTAAGTAGTAGTATTTCATGTATGTATATATCTACCGATCGACGCCCGACTTGTGCTGTCGTATATTCTGAGATACTCGGGTGAATGCAAAGTAACGCAGAAGGGTATGCGAAGGAAAATAAAAGCAAAAGCAGAAACCACAGACACCTCCCCACCAAGCCTATTGCCGTTCTCCTAAGAGTTCATAACGGAGAGCCTTGTCTCAATCTACTCCTCCTGCAGGTTCATCTTGGCACCTGCCTTGACAAGCTGCCTGAGCCTCTTCTCCATCGCCATGCGGCCCTCAAGAGTCTCCCACACCTTGTGCGGAGCCTTGTTAACGACATCCCAGGAAATGAGGTTGTCGGTAAGCTTGGTCAAGTCCTTCTGCTTGCGCTCCCATTCGCTGCTCTTCCTGACCTCTATGCCAGAGCTGACGATCGCAAGGGGCGTATCAGCTGACTGGATGTTGCGGGAAGACACGACTTCGTTTTTGGTCAGGCTGTCGGCGACGAGATTCTCCTGGAGCTGCGCCTTGATGAACTTGCCGGACTGGTAGGCATTGCGTCCGTAGACGCGGTCCTCGCGGGTGCGGCCCTTGAACAGAGCGCCAGCGAGGCGGACGGTGCCGAGAGGGGAGATGATGCCCCAAGCCCAGAGGAGGAAGCCACGGCTCGGGCTGCCAATGCGGTGCAGAAGATCCTCGTGGTAGGGGTCGATGAGCAGGATTCCAGTGACTTGCTTCATGTGGCGCGAGCTGAAGATGCGGGACACAAGACTGCCAGTGCCAGCAGAGACCAGAATCCAAGGACCCTCCTCGCCAGCGCGTGCGAGCGCCTCGGACAAGGCGTCAGCGGACATACCAGCTGAGTGTGGTGATGGCGCGTTGTCGGAGAAGGCGTAGCCGGGACGGTCCCAGTAGCAGTAACGCGAGATGGTACCGTTCTTGTAGGAAGAATAGGCCCAGTGCTCCAGGTCGTACTCGAGCGGGTCCTCACCGGCCTCAAGGATGACAGTGGCGTCCTTTTTCTTGTCGGTGTGCGTGACGTTACCGATACAGGCCAGGTGGACAGCGTACTTGTCGCCGTCGACGAGGATACGGTCACCGTACATCTTGAGTGAGGAGTCGCGGGCGCGCATGCCGAGAGTGGCAGTCATCAGGACAACGATGAGAATGAAGACCACGGTTAGAACAGTGGCGAGGGTAATGGCCAACCATTCCTTCAACGAGCGTTTACTCTCTGCGCGGCCGGTCAGACGCTCCTCCTCTTCTCTCTTGCCGTAGGCTACGACTCGGTCGGTCAGAATGCACCAAACAGCAATGAGGAATGCCCAGACGACACTTGCGATACCGATCCATCCTTCTTCGAGACGGAGGCGTGGTACAGCAAGGATCACGATCATGTCCACAGCGAGTAGCAGAGCGATGATGGCAGTGGTGATGCGCAATCCTTTAGCTGGGGCGGTAAAGAAGATGGTTGCGACCAAAAGGTTACCGATGGTCAGACAGGTATATGCGAAGTCGAAGAAGCCAGAGCCGCGGCTGTGCATTCCAGGCGGAGACACAAAGAGAGACACCAGCAGAAGGACCCACCAGAGGAAGGTGATGACGAGGAAGAGGATGGTCAGGTAGCGCATAGCACGCACCGTCCACAGGTTGTATGGAGAGACCTATAGCCGTCAGTATAACCCTTTATACAGTTGCGAGCATCTTACTGCTGGGTCATCTGGGTCAAGGTAGCCGTCCGCAGTTGGAGGAGGAAGAAGCCTTGTGCGCTCGGTGGGCTCATCGCGTCCGGCACGTGTAGACGTGTTGTAACTCCTCCTCGAGGTCCTGGAAGCTCCATCATCCTGAATTGGGTGTGGAGGTTCAGCCGTCAGGCCATCCCCGTTCTGCTTGCCGCCTTTCCACATGCTGCTCATCGCTGCTATCGTGCTTTCAAACACCACAGGTTGATTATTAGTATTACGGAACTTTCCTCGGAGTCAGAAAAAGATTCGAGCTTCGCAAAGCTCTGGGAGTGATGCGAGGAAGGATAGTCTTGAGGGGTCTAGACATCTTCTTGTTCGAGCTCGACGCGCTAGCGACTCCATGTTCTACGTCACGCCGCATGCACGAATTGATCGTCGGCGGAGCAGCTGCCGCCTCTCACAGCTCGCGCCTCGTTTTACGCATCGAGCTCAGCCCCGCGGAGAGCTGTCCGCTTCCAGGTTTGAGCATGAATGATACTGAAAGTACCGTGGTACTTGCTGGCTCTAGACGTGGTCTCGTGTCTTGAAGCAGCTACGTCACAGAGGGGAAAAGAACAATTCTCCAGTGTCATTTTCTTCGATAATGATCCTGGCAATCCTTTAGCTCTGATCCCTGTCTCCCAGATGGCGATCCACCTCCTCGGAACAGAAGAGACGCAGTCTGGCCTCCGACTCCGACCACCGATCTGGACTGACATCCCACGGTTGGAATGACCATACAGTACACTTTTACAATGTGATAGAAAGCCTCGCACGATCGACTCTCTTTGTACATAGTTGTTTTCAGATACACGATGGGTTGACACCTGTCAACTCCACAAGAGCGCGACAGCTTGACCCCACCTCCTATCAACGTGCATACAGTTCCTCACTGCTATCGCCTCACCCACACCACCAAACCGCCAATTGTCCACAATCAGTACACTACCCAGGGACTACAACCCGCCAATCACACACTAGACCTCACCACTCCCACCCACCCACCCAACATCTACCTCTTTTCGACCCAAATCCTACCTAGCCACACCACGCCACAATGTCCGACCTCGCAAAAACCTTCGCCAAGACAAAACTCTCCTCCCTCCCACCGCCCTCACCCCTCACCGAAGAAGAAGATGACTCGTCCTCCGCATCCTCCATGTCCAGCACCGGCACTGTAATCCCCTCGCACAACCTACGTCCCGCGCCCGCAATACACTGGTCCGACTTCTTCGCGCAGGAGTACTATCTCGAGACCAGCACGCCGAGCGGCGGGAAGGCCAAATTCCATGCATACTACACGCCGCCGAAAGATACGAAGGGGACGTTACTGGTGCTGCATCATGGCGCGGGCAGTTCGGCGATGAGTTTCGCGCTCATGGCGAAGGAGGTGGGGAAGGGCATGCCGGGTCTGGGGATACTAGCTGTTGAGGCAAGAGATCATGGGAGCGTGGTGTGGAATGCCGCAGGGAATGTGGATAACGATCTGAGCGTCGAGGTACTGAGTCAAGATCTCATCGACATGCTGCACCTCACACAAGCAAAGCTAGGCTGGAAAGACTTGCCATCCATCGTCTTGATAGGACACAGTCTCGGCGGCGCGGTAGTAACACATACAGCGAACACGGGGCTACTGGGACAGAAACTAATGGGCTACGCGGTGCTGGACGTTGTGGAGGGCAGCGCAATGGAGGCGCTTTCACACATGCAGACGTATCTTGCGAGTCGGCCAAAAACATTTCCGAGTCTACCTGCGGCGGTGGAGTGGCACATACGGTCACGCACACTTCGGAATCCTCAGTCTGCGCGCGCCAGCGTGCCGAGTTTACTTCTATCTGGGAGTGACGGACGCTTAGCGTGGCGGACCGAACTCGGCAGCACGGAATCGTACTGGGAGAACTGGTTCACGGGGATGAGCAAGAAGTTTCTGAGCGGCAAGGGAGCGAAGTTGTTAGTGCTTGCGGGCACAGATCGGCTGGATAAAGAGTTGATGATTGGGCAGATGCAGGGTATGTTCAAGATTGGTGTTGATGTGTTGACGATTGGCTGATATGCTACAGGTAAATTCCAACTCCAGGTCTTTCCGGCGTCAGGGCACTTTCTGCACGAGGACCAGCCTGATAAGACGGCGGAGGTCATTATCGAGTTTGTGAGGCGCAATGATCGGAGTGCGATGGTGCTTCCGCCTAAGGTGTCGGACTTGCTTGCGCAGGGCAAGAAGGTTTGAGAAGACATGGTTGATGTCGGCACTTCTCGCATCTAATCTGGCACAACACGAAGTGCTTGTCAGCCTGCCTCCATACCCACCATCGTGAGTCCCTCTCCTTCTCAATATGTACAATGCTAATCGTATTACAGTTTGGGTATCATATAGACAGGTATGAACGTTGGTAGTATGAGTACTACAACCACGAAGATGCGACAGAGGATCTCAAGATGAGTCGGCGTCTTGGGCGACAGGGGCAGCGCCAGTGTCTGCCTTCGACTTGTGTTTTCGCTTCCTCTTGTGTCCTGTGCTCGCGTCTGGCGCACTATCACCATCTGCAGTCGCAGGTCTCGTGTCGTCCGTGGTAGCAGTTTTAGGCTTCTTGGGTGCGCTCGCCTCTGCCGCAGGCTTGTCCTTCTTCGCCTTCTTCATAGACAGCGGATTCGGTTCCTTAGGGCCCTTCCGCTTCGTCTTCTTAACAGGTCGCGCCTCCATAGCTCCATCTGCAATAGACTCATCTGCATCCTCCCTCTTCCTCTTTTGCAGCTGCTCCGGCATGCGCTGCCCTTTCAATCCCGCCCTAAACTTCGACTTCTCTTCCTTCTCCCTCTGCTTCTCCGTCGCATTCGCCATCGGCTCCATAAGCACCACCGACTTTGAAATATAAATCAGCGGCACGCCCGCAATGCCGCGCATATGCTTGCGCACCCCGACATCGTTCGACGCCACAATGTACCTATTCTTATTCGTCCCGCCCACCACCGCGCCCAGACACTCCAGCGTCGACAGCGGCTCCTCGAGGTCCTGGTGATTACACCGCCGGCGCTCGTACTCCTTCGCTTGTAATATGAGCGTCTCGTTCTTGGGCGTCGCGGCATAGAGATGGCGCATGTCGCACGTGGTGATCATGGGCTTGACGGGCCCGCCGAGCAGTTTCTGCAGGCGCGATACGAGGTCGATTTTGAACGTGTATGCATCTTGCAGGATAGAGGAGTCGAGGAGGACTTGGTAGGGTTCGCGGAAGCCGAAGTTGAGCTCGTATTGGTGGAGGAGTTTTTTGTAGGCCTGTGAGTATATTGTTAGTAGGGTGGAGAGAGCATTGTGGAAGGTGAGATGTGCCTTTGCGCGCTTGAGCTTCATTGTCGCGACAGTTGTGTGTCTGGAGTGGTGTTGGGTGTTGTTGGTGGATCTGATGTAAAGTTTCCAAGTCCGGGCGAAGACCAAAAAGTTGCATGCGGGCGGGCGCGAAACGGTTGCATGGCTCGTGCGCGCAAATGATCATCAAGCCGCAGACGTTTAGCTCCCCCGAATCCTCCGCATTTGACTGGAAAGTGAGTGGTTCGCTGGCGAGAGGTGCGCTTGTACATAACAATTCACTTACCTTCGCATACATTTCCGCTGTAGAAGCACTCGCACGTAATAAGCTTTTTTGTAATACTAGACACGGCTGCACTCGATGCGTTACCGGTAGCCACATCATGCCCGGCGAGACCCCCGCAGAGACCACCCCTGATACTGAGGCCACGAACAACGGGAGCGCACACACGCTGAAGCCGGAGGTCGAATATGACGACTTTGGGTTACCTATTCGGAAGCCGCGGGCAGTCACGCCGGTCGTCGAGGACTCGGATTCTGAAGACGAGAAGTTTGAGGATGCGGTAGCGATTAAGTCACCGGGCTTGAACAATGTCGCAATGCCTGAGGCTCAGAGTAGTGAAGCAATGAAGAGCGTGAAGAGGGAGGAGGGGGAGGTGGCGGTTGGCCAGGAAGAAGTGAAGGTGAAAGACAATGCACAACCACAAGTCAATGGCCATGTGAAGCAAAAGGTGGTGGAGATTGAACAGAAGGAAGAGGCTGCGAAGGCTTTGGACACACAATCAGAAGTCTTAGAGAGCATGTCACAGCCAGAACCGGCCCCGACTCAAGACACCGAAAAGTCAACGAAGACACCAGCAGAGGCCAGTGCCAAAGCTCCTGAACCACCCTCAGAAGGCACTCCACAACCACAGCCTGCTGTAGAGGCCCAAACCGAAGAACCGTCCCAACCCTCGTCGCATCGTCACCAACAGAGCATCGCGTCCGTATCCGAATACTCCCACCAACACGCAGTCGCACAGCCACACAAAGAAACGAAGACACTTGACGATAGTGGCTGGCAGACTATGCCCGCGTATGCTCGTTACGACATGTACGATGATGACGACAGGCTCATCGCAAAGGAGAACGTGGAAGAGCTGGAAGACATGCATGGCTATGGGAACCTCGGGGGTGCTGCAAAAGGCTATACCAGGGTCATCATGGACGATGATGCAGATTCTGTCACGAGCATGGACGACAACACGGCTTACCTCTTCAAGGACAAGAGCACAATGTTGGACGACAACGAGGATTCCGTCCGAGATCCGCTCGCGCAAATGCAAGCCACAAAGGATCTCCTGACCGAAGGACAACGCGTGGCATACGTTGGATTGGTCCGACTGGCCATGGTGGACATGGAGAAGAAGCTGGCCAGGATAGACCGAAACAGGAACACTAAGAAGGTCTTGGATCTGGCGCAGGAAACTACCAAGATGTGGTCGCAGAAGGTGATGGTCAGGGTCTATGGACATATGGATATCACTACATCTGAGCAAGTCATGATAGAACAACTTTCGGAACACGGCGTAGTACCGGCTGATCTGGTGCCAGCGCTGATGCAGAACGCGCGCGTCAAGAATCCACTGGCTGAAGAGGTCGATACAGCGAAGGAACCTGGATCCGCTCCAGAATCCATATCATCTCCACGACCTGACGAAAAAGCTGGAGATCCGAAATTCACATCTTCACTCACTCTAGACGAATCAATGAAGTCGCCACCCCCTCCACCTTACAAAGAAGAGGAAGACGGATTCGACTACCCCGACGTCAGAAGCCCATCACAAATGACCGATAGCAAAAGTCTCGACATTGATCTGCGGTGGACCGTCATGTGCGATCTCTTCTTAGTCCTCATCACAGACGGCGTCTACGACGCGCGATCAAGAGAGCTGTTCGAACAAGTAGGCAAGTCTCTCAGCGTGGACTGGCTGGAAGTGTCGCGCTTCGAGAAGCGAATCACAGATGCCTTGGAAATGCAAGAGCAAGCCGACAAGGAGAACTGGAATGAAGGCGACCATATGAAGCTCAGGGCGAAAAGAGCGCGCAATAGGCGTTTGGCATTCATGGGTATCGCGACAGTCGGTGGTGGGCTTGTCATCGGTTTATCTGCTGGCTTACTTGCTCCTCTCATTGGAGCTGGCCTTGCTGCAGGCTTTAGTACCATTGGCGTGGCTGGAACGGGCACTTTCCTTGCTGGCGCAGGTGGTGCGGCAATCGTTACAACGACAGGTGTTGTTACTGGTGGTACGGTCGGTGTCAGGGCAGCGAACCGACGGACGGGCGCTGTCAAGACATTCGAATACCGACCTCTGCACAACAACAAGAGGACGAACCTCATCATTACACTTGCTGGTTGGATGAACGGCAAAGTCGATGACGTGCGGTTACCGTACAGTACGGTGGATCCGGTCATGGGCGATATCTACTCCGTGCTGTGGGAACCTGAGATGCTAAGGAGTATGGGAGATACCATTAATATCCTTGCTACTGAAGTATGCCGACCTACCGATTCATGTTGTTTGGACGTTGCTAATCGCGGGGCAGGCTCTCACACAAGGTCTTCAACAAGTGCTGGCTAGCACTGTTCTTACGGCGCTGATGTCAGCTATGACACTACCGCTAGCTTTGACTAAGTTATCATACCTGATCGACAATCCATGGGCCGTATCCCAAGCCAGAGCAGACATGGCTGGGCTCATCCTCGCAGATTCCCTCATAGACCGCAACTTGGGCACGCGACCCATAACTCTCGTAGGGTTCTCATTGGGCGCTCGAGTCATCTTCGCGTGCCTCAAGGAGCTGGCTGCTCGTGGTGCTTTTGGCCTCGTGCAGAATGTGTACATGTTTGGCACACCTGTCGTCGCGAAGGTCGATGACTACATCAAGGCGAGGGCGATAGTTCCTGGACGGTTCGTCAATGGCTATGCTACCAATGATTGGATCTTGGGTAAAACATCAAAGCTCATCAATTTGCTTACTCTACTGACCTCTGACAGGCTACCTCTTCCGCGCAACCTCAGGCGGCGTAATGCGCGTCGCCGGCCTCACCCAAATCCAAGTCCCCACCATCGAAAACGTAAACGTAACCGAGCTCGTCCCAGGTCACATGGCCTACCGCACCGCGATGCCCAAACTCCTCCGCGAAGTGGGCTGGGAAGTCGAAGCCGACGAATTCACCGAGATCGAAGACCCAGACCCTGAAAACCACGAGAAGCGCCAGCGCGAACTCATCAACGAGATCGAAGAAGCGCGCAAAGAGCTCGAGAAGAAGAATGCCGAGAAGGAAAAGAAGGGCAGTAAGCTGAGTTGGTGGAAGCGCAAGAAGGGCGATAAGAAGGAGTGGGAAGTGTATGATGAACACAGTCAGAAACCGGTGACGATTGACAAAGACGCGGATCCGGCTAAGATTGCGGAGAATCCGGTCATGTTCGATATCGATGCAATTCGCCGCGAAGTCGCTATGCTAGCAGCCGAGAGCAAACCCTACGACGCCGACGAGCGGGACTTTGAAATCAAGGAAATCAAAAGCACGTTGCCGCCCATGAAGATCGACTTACCGCCGCAACCCCCGCCCACGAGTCCGCACGCGGACCTCAGGCAGACGAAAAGTTACAATGACAGTTTGGGCATCACGGCTACAGATTCAAAGACAAAGACGAATGGGACCAACGGCGCGAAGAAGAACTTTGAGGAGTACGACGAGGGCGATGCGAGCGACGTGGAAATGACATTCGATACCTCATTTCGCGAGCCGTCGCCGTCACCCATGGCATCCAAAACGTCCCTGCCTGCACACGACGTTCCCAGCCGAACAGCCTCGCCGTGGGAATCGCACACGCCTACCAAGCACTCTGCTGTACCCAGTCGAACAGCCTCACCGTGGGACTCGTCAGCGAAGCCCACGGAGTCGAGCTGGGATGATGCACCTCCGCCTGAACGCCCGCAGCTTTTCACTGCGAAGACGGCGCCGCTTGGGAGTGCGGTGGGCGTGAATGGGGAGTTGGGCGCGGGTCCGGATCCGGGGCATAATGCTTGGGCGGATGAGTTTGAGGATGAGTTTGAGGGGGAAGGGGAGGTTAGGATGAGTTTTATGTGATTGTGATTGTGGTTGGGGGATGGGGGTGTATACTGTTGGTGGTGTTTATTGTTGTTTGTTTTGTGGCATTTCTAGCGTTGCATTGTTGTGGACTGGGCAGGCGTTTTGTGGGCATTGCGTCGGTGTGAGTGTGTGTCAGTACGAATGCGAGGTGAATATATTGCGTGGAAGGTATTGTTATTGCTCCTAATGTGTCATAGTATCAGAACTG
>Ga0265797_10003669_pt1 | contig 24379 bp, 18 predicted proteins | sample P2T30metagenome_FD_192433 | JGI IMG/M metagenome (GOLD analysis project Ga0265797, IMG submission 192433) | Plant litter microbial communities from East Loma Ridge, Irvine, California - P2 T30 | ecosystem: Environmental > Terrestrial > Plant litter > Unclassified | place: USA: California... | reverse complement strand
CCTTCGGAGGGTCAGGTTGAGCGAGACGTGGCCCTTGCCAATGGGAGTAGCGAGAGGGCCCTTGAGGGCGACAAAGTTGCGCTCGATGGACTCGATGGAGGCGTCGGGGATGACGGTCTTGCCGTCTTTGTTGAGCGAGGGGGTGACATCGATCGACTCCCACTTGATGGGCACGTCGGCGGCGCTGTAGATGTCCTTGACGGACTGCGCGATCTCAGGACCAATGCCGTCGCCCTCGATCAGGGAAACGGTGTATTTGCCGTCGCTGCCCTTCTGGCCAGGGAATGAGCCGGCCTGGCTGGAGGCGAAGCGGGTGTGGGCAATTGTCTAGAGGGCGCCCGTTAGTCTTGGGTATGCGTATTCGAGCTCTTTCCGGCATGCGCGCATCCATTCAAGGCTCGTGCAAGCTGGTGGTAGTGCAACTCACGAAGGCGGGTCTGGAGATCTGCTGGACACGGGCAGAGCGCATGCACTGGCGCGCAGGCGCGGCGAAGGAACGACCAGCCAGCATTTTGAGAGATGTGTGTATTTGCGTGTCGGAGAGGTATGGGAGGTGGGTGGTGTAACTGGTGGTGTTGATCTGCAGCAAAAGCAGCAATCCCCAAAGCAAAAGCCTGGCGCCAGCCCACGGCGACTTGCCGAGCTCGTCGCGCGCTCGCCGAAGCCAAGGCCTAGCCGGATTCTTCCGACCAAACTGCGAGCATTCCTCCTTCGTTTGCCTATACCAAAGTGCTTTGCCTCGGTGAACTGACTCTTATGGGAGAGTTGCCTTCATACTTCAAGCGACGTTGATGTGTACGTGGGAGGTGTAAGCGTATACATACTCACACTTCCATGCCACTCAGCTGCCACTTTCTTCACACTGCGGATGCGCGGGAGTCGCTTATTATGTCGAGCTGATATTGATCCACACAGGGCTTGTCTTCATGCATATTGCATACTGCTTGAAGACTGCAGTTCCAGGGTATGCAGCAGCATGACGCTCCAAATCATGCTCCGACTGCAGTGGTCAATGCTCTAGATTTATCAAGACAGCATAATGGATCACCATCTGCCGACCTTGACCATTGGGCAACGAGAGGTTAAGACAATATCTCCCCCATGGAAGATGCCTTCGGATGGCGCGAAGTATGGCACACAACCTCACACGACTCTGAAGTCTTATAAAAAACACACCTTCCACTTACCAGTGTCTCTTTCTGTAACAGATATTGCAGCGGTACTTCTTACGACCAGAGGCATTTTCTCTGGAGCGACCAGATGGGTGGCGCGCGTCATGGGAGATTCCATCATGGCGAACAGCGTGGTGTAACCGGGCTGTTCTATACTCCAGTCTCCATGGCTGTAGCGAAGATCACCAATTGACAGACATTGTTGCTTCTAGGATGGTTAGCGATCGATTCTGGTCCTGCACAAGGTACTACTGACTTTGTACTGGGCGCTATGCAAATTGTGTATCCTGCCACGCGGTCTAGCTTCAAAGTCCATACCGTTCGCTGTGCCGCTGAGAGGCCAGTACGAGGTTTGAACTTGGAATGCGAGCCTGTCACTACAGTGTGAAGTCTGGTGTCTGTCTGCCTTTGCAATCACTGTCGGCCTCATACCGGACATCATCGACTAGCACGATTTACGGTGAAGACTCAGAGTGTGAGCATACAGCTGTGCGCTTCTGCTCGGAATACCTTGGATCTGGGTCTTTATTGCTGCATCTCGGCGCGGCGAATTTCAATCATCAGCATTTGTCAAGATGTTAGATTGTTTGGTTATGTTCGATGCTTGGGAATTGTACAAATACGACGCATCTGTCTAGGTATCTAGCCGAGGAGATCAACGAGGCATAAGCAATCTTCTTACTGCAACCGAAACTCTGGTCTAGTTGGTGGGACACAAAAGTGCTGTAGCTTTTCGGCCCAACGCAGTACTGTCAGTCGGAGTCAGAGTTGACCAGAGAGTTTCCGTGCGAACGATTGACAAGCCATGGATAGTGACGGGTTCTTGTTCGATCCCCACGTTCAAGCTCTTATTTTTCAAAGATTATCAATTACAAAACTGCACACTACAGTGTACGCGGGCAGGCTAAGCTATGAACGACCCGAGTGCGTGGTAAATAAACATTTCATGCACGTAAGATGGGAACACAGGATTCGCTTAAGAGCATGCAGTGAGACTCGGCTGTGTCGACGGCAATGCTTCAGAGAACAGGGGTTTCACAATGGACTCTTGGCGGAGGATTGAGCGAATGAATCTTTACTTGAGAATGATCGGACGACTACATAGCCTCTTTGCTAATTGCGCAATTAAATACCTACTGCTGAAGCTGCGTGCCCAAGCGCTTCCATCACTGCTGCTTGGCAGCCGTGACTTGTGCTTGAGAGTTTTGAATCGTGCACAATGGATTGTCTAGTCATTGCTTCCACTTAGAGGCGGCATTTTCGCCTATGATTGTATCATAGAGGTACTATTGAAGGAACCCATCGTGATGGGCACATGTAGTTCACTCACTCGAGGATATGCAACCAGCGATGAGCCGAGGCTCAGCAAAGGACTCCGCTGTCGCCTGCCTACGGCACACCACTGACATTGAATGCTCTGCCGCGGCTTCACACTTGTATACATGCATGGAATCATACCAATTTCGAAGTGAGGCTACCTTGTTTCATCACGACCTCATTGTGCAATAACAGTTCTCTTCGCAACATGTCGCCTCCCCTCTCAACTCCAGTGGTGATCGGAGTCGGCGACTTCGTCAACAGATCAAAGCGAGTCGAAGATGCCGTGGAGCCGCTGCAGCTCATGCTAAATGCGATCGAAGCAGCTATAGCAAACACCAATATCTCAGAAGCCTCATCGCGTGATCTACGAGCCGCCGTCGACAGCCTCGATGTGGTTCGCACTTGGACATGGCCTTACGACGATCTACCCGGACTCATTGCCCAGCGGCTGGACATGAACCCGAGTCGGAAACATTACACCGACAATGGTGGCAATCAGCCTGGACTTTGGTTCGATGAAGCAGCACGGCGGATATCGAAAGGAGAAACTAAAGTGGCGATACTCACTGGCGGCGAAGCACTCGCTTCACGTAAGCATTAAAGCTCCGCCCATATCGCTTTGCGTTCATTTCGACATAACCGCAGAATCCAAGGGTCTTTCGTCGATGCTCATATAATACTAACACACCTGTGCTGTAGTGACTGCATGCGCAGCGGCAAAGCAACTTCCTCCATCAGGTTGGACACCAACCAAAGTGTCCGTCGACAAAGTCTTCTCGCCTTCAACGCGCGAGATGAAACCCGGTGCGTTTCCTTGGGTTCTGAAGCCAGAACTACCTAACTCAATGAGTGCAGATTTGGGAGCCAAACACCACATCGGTAACCCTATACACATCTACCCGCTGTTCGAAACGCCTTCCGCGCGTTTCGCAAGCAATCTGTCACGGAGAATCACAGAGAGAGCTCGGCGGTAAGTTACCGTCGGTTGTGGTGATGCGCGAGCGTAGTAGCTGATTGAAATTGCGCAGTTGTATGCAGACTTCGCCAAAGTTGCCGAAGGGAATAAATACGCTTGGAATCATGGCATCCCAGTGGAAAAGATCGAGAGCATCGGGACGCCGAGCAAGAAGAATCGAATGATCTGCCATCCATGTATGTTGTTGCTTGACTGCCTGGAAGTGACCAGCAGTGCTGACGATTCCTTTAGATCCTCTACTAATGAATGCCTTCAACAACATCAATCTGGCTGGAGCTTGCATCTTGACGTCTGTTGACTTCGCTCGCCAGCTGGGTGTCCCCGAAGAGAAGTGGATATATCCGCTGGGTGGCGCCGGTGCTAGCGACAGCGACGAATGTAAGATTGAGCTCGGTATGTACTAAGGTAAACAAATACTGACCAATGTTAGTCTGGCAACGCCCGAATTTCACTTCCAGCCCATCAATCTCACGCTCTCTCGACGCGGCGCTGCAAGTGTCCGGAACCAGCAAAGATGAGATCGACCTTTTCGACATCTATTCGTTCGTGTCATCCCCATCGCGTTACGCAGGATATCACTAACACCTTCAAGTTGCTTCCCCATCGTACCGAAGATCGCGAAACACCACTTGGCCCTCTCTGACACCACGCCTCTGACTATCCTCGGCGGTCTCACCTCTTTCGGAGGCGCCGGAAACAATTACAGCATGCACGCTTTCACCGAGATGACCCGCCAGCTTCGCAAGAGGAAAAGCACAGGTGTTGACAGCAACGGCCTGATCCTCGCCAATGGTGGTGTCATGACCTACCAGCACGTCGTCATCCTGTCGTCTCGTCCTAGGAAAGACGGAACTCCTTATCCATTCGCCAACCCACCCTCCGCAAATCCACCAAAAGATCCCGCGCCAACAATCGAAGAGAAAGCAAAAGGCGAAGCAATCATCGAGGTAAGTTTCCGCCGGCTTCCATTGTTCAAGCTTCGAGTCAATCGCACGAGCGTTGTCAGAATTATGGCTGATGAAACAAGACCTACACCGTCGAATACGCCCGAGACGGCACTCCCAATCGCGGACACATCGTCGGCCGTCTCACATCGAACAATCATCGCTTCCTGGCGAATCATGCCGATGACCGCACGCTGCGTACACTGAGCAGCATGTCCGAAGAACAGATCGGCAAGCGAGGAACGGTGTGGACTGTTGAAGGTGGTCGGAATGTGTTTGCGCTTGGTGAAGGGTCGCGCTTGTGATCAGGCAGTGAGGAAAGTCTTGAGAATTCTTGTTGGTGGTGAGTCTCGTGTGTATGTGCTATACATAGCTTAGTACCGTTGTACATAGGTGTTTCAAGGGAACGTTTTGCTGGTGAGATACTGATAGAGCGATACTAGTATGTAAGTAATAGTTGTAGTACTACTGCCTGGTTAAAATTTTAAAGCGGTACAGTAACCTTGCCAATGACAAAACAACGGCAGTATAACTCATCAACAGAATTGTTGTCAACAGAGTAGAATGACCGTGAGCGAACACATGTTAAAGTGAAAGGCATATTATATTTCTACATTTGCCAGAAAATGCAACCGGTACATTCTCCTTCTGATGCTTATCTAACAACACCAGGAATTCGATATTACAGTACAGAAGCCAACTTCCCGAATCGAAACCCCTTCAAAAGCTCCTCCACTCCCGACAACCTCCGCCACTTCTCAGAACACCTGCGCTAAAGCATGCGTAGAAAAAGAATCTAGCAAGCGGGAACGCTGGAGTAGATGCAAGACTTGCTGGGGCCAGAGCTGAGGGACTTGGGCTCCTTGCCGTTGTTGTTGCCCTGGAAGGACTCGCAGATCTTCTTGGTGCCGGTGGCGCAGGTGTTGGTGATGGTGGCGGTGTCGCCGTAGTTGGAGTTGATGCCAGCGAGGAGCTTGCCGCCGGAGGCCTTGACGTTCTTGATGGTGACGGTGCGCTTGGCGCCGTTGCCCTTGCAGTTACCGCAAGACCTGTAGAGCTTGCCGAAGTCCTGGACGGTGAAGCCGTCGATGGTCACGGAGGAGGCACCGTTGTTCTGGATGACCTTGTCCTCGGCGCCGCGGGCTCCGCCGCCCTTGACCATGGCGGTTCCAGCACCCTTGAAGGTGAGGGCGTCCTCGCAGACTGAGGTCCACCAGACGTCTGGGAAGTGTTAGTGTGGGGTTTGAAGGTTGTGTGATTGAAGGGAAACGTACTCTCGAGGGTGCAGGAACCCATGCAGTGGATGCCCTCGATCTGATCGGCACCGATGATGACGTTCTTGAGGGTGGCACCGTTCTCGAGCTGGAAGACGGCATCCTTGTTGCCACCCTCAGCCTGGCCAGTGCACTTGACACCACGGCCGTAGGTCTTGAAGCCACCGTCGAAGGTGCCCTTGATAGACTGGACAGACTTGTAGGTGACGGAGCCCTTGGAGGCGGGGATGGGGAAGCTGAAGCCGCGCTCAACGATCTCAGGAGCAGGAGCAGCAGAGGTGCCGACGGCGAGGGCGCCGAGAAGGGCGGTAGCGATGGTGGTGAAGGAAGGCATTGTTGTTGATGTTGTTGAGAGTAGAAATCCAGTCAATGGATTAGTAGATTGATAAAGATAGTTAGAGAAAAAGAAGTGTTTGTAAAGAGTGACTGTGAGTTGGTTGGATTGGAATGATCTGGATAGCAAACCTTTGTGGCAGGATGTGCCTCTCTTATATAGCAAAACACCAAGTAGGGCTATACCTGGCCAGGAGTCAAGCGAACGAGCAGTTACCAGACGCTCTAGGCCTCACTGTAGAGAACCGGCCGTTCGCTGACAAGTTTTCCCGGAGTGGACGCGCTCTGACAAGTGGAGAAATGGATCGCAGACCTAATCTGTATGTAAGTGAGGGTTGTGCGTATGATCTACGTCAAAGATTGGTAGCGGGCTAGCAACCCTCGTGGGCCCCGGTACTAGACCACGTGCATGACGGTGCGTAAAGATTGAATCACTGCGCCGGCTCTATGGCGTCCAATGGAGGTCAAGCACAACTGTCGCCACTGTCGCACATACTTCTCCTGCATGCACAGCATCACCAAACGGCCAACGCAAACTCTCCGTGGCGCAAGAAAGGTAGTCCAGAGCTTCACGCGATGTTTCAAGAGAATCGTGCGAGGGCACACTTCGCATTGTGATGAGGGCATGCTGAGGGCATCGTATCGCTACTCAGTAAGAACACTCCAGCTAGTCCAGATTGTAGATAGTTCGGCATCCAGACTGCGGACAGGAGGCCGGCATTTCGCAGTAATAGTACACGAGGTCATTTGAGGTCATTTGCAGTAAGTCTGTAGTGCTTGAACAACCCTGTCACAGCGGTGGAGAGAAGGGTCGCCAAGTCTGCCAAGGTCGTTGCCAAGACGCTCGAGTAATTGTCTGGTTTCATCTTGAACACGCGAGATATGGGTCTCTAGTTTCCATGGGGTTCAATCACCGAGACCACTCATCCTCGATTTGACAGCGTACAAGTACCTAGGCATCGAGGGTATGTATTCATGAAGAGATGCGGTCGAGATAAAGAACTTTCGCCAACCTACTGTACAGTATAGGCACTTAGGGTTTCTTCTATATAGATTAGGTCTGTGAAGGTTCTTAGTAGATTCTAGCCGATGCTAGCTACGCGCACTACCATCCAGGTGTCCGTGAATTGCACTGCCACAATGGGAAGACCGTGTGTTTCGAATAGAACACGCAATTGTTCCATCACGCATTCGGGCCCACATGCTAAACCGTCAAGCATGTTCGCCTGAAGCTTTATCTGGACTAACCTTCAAGCTAGCCTTTCGGAACGGTTCTTGCGTTCGCTGTGCTTAATCTTTTATGCTCCAGAGTCTCGATAAGACACGGGATCTGCTGTATCCCCAGTCTTGAGGGATTGGAGGAATGCTTAGCACACTACTTGGTAATTACTCCGTAATCAATCTTCCATATACTTTGATGATCGGTGCATGTCTTCCAGTGTAACCGCAAAAATGTGGCCTGCTAAGCAACAAGTATAGTAAACAGGCGTCCAATCAGTGTAACGGTCAAGTTACACCTCTCGGTGAGATCCTGACCGAGCTCGATTCGTCCAAACATGCTATGAGGTCACGCCGTTCAATCGAAGTTTTCCACTCCTTCGAAGGAGTTTCGTGTCTTTTCTAACCAATCTATACAAGTCACGCCGTCCACGGTCACCAAAGTCTCCCTCTCACATACTCGTGATATGCGATAATCAGCCATACTTTCCCATCAAACGTCTCGAAACTCTGAGCGTCGCCACCTTCGAAGACTCCGAAACTTCGATTCATTCGATAACCATAGTTTCACATCAGAGCCTCAACTTCAAACGGCAGTCACTAGCATTTTGTCACCTCATGTCACCTCAAAAACTTCAACTTGTTCAGTAGCCATAGTTTTCGCATCAGACGTTTCGCCACCTTCCAAACTTCGATTCATTCGATGGCTACGTAGTCATCGAAACGCACCGAAAACCAGTCTTGAAAGCCCTACTTGCTAGGTCCCCTTTACAGTACTGCACATGTGTATAGTTCCACTTCAGAGCCTCAACCCCAAGCGGCAGTCGCCAGCCAGCATTTCGTCACCTTACAAACTTCGATTCATTCAACAGCCATACTTTTCGCATCGAACGTCTCAACTCTAAGCAGCACTCATAGGGATTACCACCTTTCAAACCTTCGATTTGTTCAATGATAGCCATGCATTTCGCATCGGACGTTCCAACTCTAAGCGGCACTCGTAGGGTTTGCCACCTCGCAGGTTTCGATCCATTTAGTAGACATCTTTATCGTATCGGACGTCCCAACCCTAATCAGCCCTCACAGCATAGCCACACTCGAGTCCTCGGCCTATGTATAAACCCCGACTCATTCACCAACAGCCATACAGTACTTTGCCCACCCCCCGTCTCAACCCTCCTAACCGACAGTCACAGCTTTCCCACCGCCAAACTTGCCCTGAGGCCCTTCAAGCTGTGCTTCCAGCACCGCACACTGCCCTCCTTGCACGGCCTTGACCGCTTCGGGCAGCAGTTTCATCAGCTCGTCGGCCGTCGACGCCACGCCGGTCCAGCATTTATGACCTGCAGCGGCCTTCGCGATGCCAGGGTAATCGGGCGTGGGTGAGAACGAGATGTTGAGGTCTTCGTTGGTGGCGCGCGAGCCCTCGCCGTCGGGGTGGACGAGGAGGAGGGAGCGGCGGGGGGCGTTCCAACCTACAGTAGAAGGTGTTGGTTAGCGTGAGGTGGTGATAGTAGTCAGCTGGACTGACTGGACTGGACTGTCTATGACTCGGGAGAACTTCAGTTTACCTTTGTTGTTCAGCACGATGGTGAGGATAGGGATGTTGTAGCGCTGCGCGATCCAGTACACGCTGCCCGGCACGCTGAACAAGAACGTCCCGTCGCCGACGACCTGACACACGAACTTGCCCTTGTTGGTGCCGCCGGCTTGGACGTCACTTGCGAGCTTGATGCCTAATGCTCCGCCGCCGGACCATCCGAGGCCGCCGCCACCGCAGTTGATCCAGGAGCCTGGGATGGTAGCCTGGATTTGGTCGGCGACGAAACCGGTTTGCGTCACGGCTTCGATGGCCCAGAGGGTGTCTTTGGGAACGGCCTTGCGGACTTCAGACATGAGGTATGACGTCGCGTAGGTGCCGTCGTCGGCGGCTTTGGCTTGGGATGCGATGGTCTCGAGACGGGATGTGTAGCTTTGCTCTAATGCGGTCCAGCGATCTGAGAAGGCCTGCGAGGAGATGGTGTCTGATTTGGTGTTCTTGATGTGTTCGGTAAGCTGGGAGATGGAGGTCTCGGCGTCGGCTTTGTAGCGAGCGATGGCGTCGATGTAGAAGACGGGCATTTGCTGCTTGAGAGGGTCGACGTCGATGTGCACGATCTTGGCGTCTTTTTTCGGCTTGCATTGGGTGTTTATCCAAGGGACGTCGACGTCGAGGCAGAGGATGAAATCGGCTGTTCTGATGGAGTCGTCGATGCCGTAGCGGAGGCCGAGCCAGGCAGGGTGGTCGGCTGGGAAGCACATGTCGGATCCGCCGGTGTCGAGGACTCGGAGGCCCTTGACTGTGCTTGCTAGCTCGACCAGTGCGCCGACAGCCGCGTGGTTGCGTCCACTGTATCCAGTGACGACGAGTGGCTCTTTTGCTTGGACGAGCATTTCCGCGACTGATTCCACTTGCTTCTTGCTCAGGCCACCTAGCTCGATCGGGTTCCAGTACTGCTGCTCAACCTGGTAAGGATCGATTTCCTCCTCCATGGCCTCTCTGGCACCTGCCAGGTATACCGGCCCTCTTGGCTCGCTGAGAGCAAAGCTAAGAGCTCGGTTGACAAGCTGCTTGACATTGCGTCCTCTCTTGATCTCGCCGGTGTACCGGCAGTATTGGCTTATGATCTGCTTTTGGTCTGGAACATCTTGGATCCAGTGGATGTACTCTGTCCTGCTTCCTCTGTACTCGCCCTCAATGGTATATGGGCTGAGACCGGCGAAGATCAACACTGGTGCCCGACCGCAGGAGGCGTTGTGTACGGCAGCTCCCAAGCCTTGGGTTCCGACATCGACGTGGACGATCACGCATTGCGGCTTGCCTGTCAGGCGAGCGTATCCGTCGGCCATTGACAGGGCGACCATCTCGTTTGGGCATGTGATGATGCGAGGAAATTGGTCTGGTTTCTCTTTCTGGCCCTTGACGATGGCTTCGATGATGGACTGTTCGATGGTGAGGACTTTGGTCAGCTATCGCCATAGGTAACACCGATGATCATGTCTTTCATTCTTACAGGGTGGTCGGAGCCTAGGTTGACAAAGACATGCTCGACCCCAGCCTCCCAAAGCGCCTCGAAGAAGGCAAAGGACGCCGTGTAAATGCTGGAGGTACGATTAGTACCTTTTCACAAGAAAGTGCTTCAACGTACATACCTTTGTGCTGACTTAGCTCCATCATTGGACGCCATGTTCGCTACTGTTCTTGCCTGCTGGCTGTTCTAGACTGGAAGTGAATTGGGGAAGAATTGGCAGATGAGAGAGATGTGTCAGAAGGAAAGCTTGGTTCTCTACCTATGCTAGTAGTTACGATGTGTCCAGTGGTCATGCTGCATCGAGCTATACGATAGCCGATGCTGGCCGTGTCGAGAGCCGAAGGATGCTGGCCCTGATGGCCCCGCGATAAACACCAAACCCCGCCTCGTTCTCCATCTTTTGACCATCGACTTGCCGATACTCGGCACCGATGTCGGCATCTCGTACATTTGATATGCCGGACTTGCTTGAGCTTGTGCTGGACAGTGACACACGACGCTGCGTATAGTATGGTGGTATTGGTGCCGCTTAGACAAAACATTGTCGACTAACCTGTACATAAGGTACGGCGTAGGTCATACTGGAAGCGTTAGTCCGAATGCCCCTGTATACCTCAGATTCTCGCGTGCCCTTCTACGCGTACGCACACAATGCGCGTCTCGGCCTGCTGGAAGATTGCTGTGAGTGTACATGTATAATAAGCCGCAAACGACATGCAATGAAGAAGCATAAATATGGTGTTGTTCCATGAATAAAGTTAACGATTCGAAAACAAAGTCTATTATACATATACACACGTGCGCTACAATCAAAGACAAACTGTCGGGACTTTATTAGTGATGATGCAAGCTTTCTCGGAAGTGGTTTGCCGACGTGCATGGCTCCACGAGATAAGGCGTGTCTCTTGCCTATCTCGGGCGTCTCGCGCGCCGCTGCACCTGCAATAATCACGCATTCCCAACACCGCATCACATCAATTGATTGTCCTTCCTTTTCCGTGTCATATTCTCGCATTCCCTGTATCTTGTTCCCATTTCACTACCATAGCCATTGACCAGCTTGCGCGCCCCAGAGACACCTCTACCACTTACACCTACTCCTTACACTCCGATGACATAGTTGCGACTCGACCATCACCTCTTGCGCATCGTGCGCTTACACCAAACCCTCCTCTCCCACCATGACCCTCCAAGCGCCGTTCTCGCCGGAGCAAACCCATCAGAAAGCTCGCATCATCGCAGTAATCGCTGGCACCCTCATAGCCCTCGCTTGCGGCACAAATTATGGTTTCTCGGCATGGGCGCCCTCCTTCGCCGATCGACTAGGCCTCTCTGCCACCGAGATCAACATCCTTGGAAATGCAGGAAACCTCGGAATGTACGCAACGGGAATCCCAGCTGGCCTGCTGATAGACTCAAGAGGTCCGAGATGGGGTGTACTGCTGGGGTGCATTTGTTTGGCGTCCGGATACTTCCCATTACACAAGGCGTACGAGGCTAGCGGAGAGGGTTACTCAATTGGTCTGCTCTGCTTCTGCTGCTTCTTGACAGGAGTGGGAAGCTGTAGTGCTTTCAGTGCTTCGATCAAAACATGTGCCACCAACTGGCCGCGCCATCGAGGAACGGCAACCGCCTTTCCATTGAGCGGATTCGGCTTGAGTGCTTTCCTGTTTACATTTGTTGGTGGCATTGCTTTCCCCGATGATACAGCTGGCCTGTTGTTACTCTTGGCTGCGGGCACTTTTTGCATGGTATTCGTTGGCATGCTGTTCCTCAGAATCATTCCAGCTACTTCGCCTTACGAGGCTGTGCCTGAGGAGGAGCGACCTGGCTACAAGAGGAACGATAGCAATCCGTTGCGAAGGTCGCGAAGTCAGCATGGTAGGCACAACAGCAACAACAGCGCCAAGGCTGACAATGGTAAGACTATGAATTGCACAGCCTGCCTATACTCTGCTAACATCAATTCAGAAAACGCTGATGAAACATCATCTCTCGTCTCGTCACCGACATCATCCTGTCCAGGCGATATCGCCGACCGCAAGCCTCATCACTCACACGCGGCACACCATCCGGATATCACAGGCTTTGCTCTCGTCAAGACGCCTAAATTCTGGCAGCTCTTCGTAATGCTTGGTCTTCTTTGTGGCGTCGGCCTCATGTCGATCAACAATATCGGAAACGTCGCTAAAGCCTTATGGTACCATTACGATGATTCTGTCTCCCGCGACTTTGTTCAAAAGCGTCAGCTGATGCACGTCGGCATCATTTCCTTCTGCTCATTCCTCGGCCGCCTCACTTCAGGAATTGGCTCTGACTGGCTGATCCATCACCACGCCTCCCGCTTCTGGACCCTCGTGGGCTCCGGCTGCATCTTCACTGCCGCTCAAATTGTCGGCCTCACTTTGCAGGACCCAAACGAACTGTTCCTCCTCTCAGGCCTCACTGGCCTCGCTTACGGCGCTCTCTTCGGCGTCTACCCAGCTCTGGTCGCAGACGCCTTCGGCCCATCTGGCATGGGCATCAATTGGGGCGCCATGACCATGGCTCCCGTCATCTCAGGCAATGTCTTCAACCTCGTGTACGGAAGTATCCTAGACAAGCACTCGTACTCTTCCGGTGGAGATGGTGGAGAGGGTGGCAGCCCCGGCGAGATGATCTGTGGCGACGGCAGAGACTGTTACGCGAGTGCGTACTATCTGACGCTGATCAGCAGTGTTGTCGGCGTGGCGTGGAGTCTCTATTGTATCAGGCATGAGAAGGTGGCGAGACTGAGGGATGCGAAGGCAGCGGAGAGGCCGCATGAGGGGTGAGCGATGAGGATTTTGATCGGTCTTTTTCTCTTTTGTCACTCGCATATATACCACACGGCTGCATATCTGGCGAAGATCTTTTCATTTTGTTTAAGCTCGTTGAGTGAAGTGAAGCTCACAATCTATAGATTCATTTGAAGCGATTCACGTCATTTCATTGATTTTCCCATGATTGATGCTGACAACCTGCATGTGACCGTAGCTAATTACTGTTGTTCAGTTTCGTTTTACGACCTTAGCTCTCCACTACACCACCACTGCGCCATCTAACCTAACCATACAACCAGACCACGATAGCAGACCTATATCAAACACACAACAGTGTTCCTCAACATGCTGATCCACGAGCACATACGGATTGTTGCCGTGTGGTTCGGCGCTTGGACGAAGAGCAAGGTGACAGATGAAACTGAATGCACCACAACCGGAGGTGCAGACCAGACTGCTCGCGATCTGGCCGACAGTTTTACTCAACTCAGAAGACTTGGACATCATCGGTACCAGTTGTGGAAGAGGCAGCAACGAGTGCAGAAGCTAGAAATCGTTCCAGAGGTCGCAGTCTATGAATTCGTCGAATCACCTACGACGCTGGAACCCGAGGACGTTACACAAGATCAGCTCGCCGTGACTGGACCTGAAAAGCTTCACGCTAGTGATTGTCAGGACTTTAACCCGACACCAGTGGGTGAACTGAGATCACTACGAGACACAGAAGAGCATCAGTATGAGCCGCCACAGGTCTTCGAAGCTAAATCGGACAATGGTGAGCTACAAGTGGAAGAAAATCAGTCTGAGCCGCCGCGGATCCATGATGCCACTCCCGAACATGCCGGTCTACAAGTGCTCGAGAACCTGCAAAGCTGCCGTCAAGTTCAATCACAGGTCGACGAGTCACATACGATAAAAGAATCGCCCTCCGTCCTTTCCACTTGCGAGACGCATGAAGAGATCAAACCGCAGGTCAAGAGCATACTCTCTTCAGTAACCTTCACCGACAGTCCAAGTTTCTCAGAATGGACGCCCTGTGAGGAGACAGACGAACATCACATGAAGTTGGACAATGTGGAATTTCGAGGATGCGAGCAGACTGGTCTGCAGCTCAAGTCATCCTGTGACTTCACGAACGTCAAATTCATCAGCTGCAAGTTCAACCGTACGACCTTTCTGGACGTAATGCTTTCGAACGTGACGTTCAGTCATGTCGACTTTACAGACTCAGCGTTCTGCTGCCTTGTTCTGTGCAACGTGACTCTTGTCAAGCTATGCTTCAAGAACGACCTCTGGAGAGCCATGCATCTGGAGAATGCTCTCGTCGGCAAATGCTATTTTCAATTGCGTCAAGGCACCACAAGAGAATATATCCTGCGTGCAGCAGCGGTCTCTTCGAAGACCATACAGTGTGCTATCAGAAACGCAAAACCGCTGAACAAGCTGAGACAAGAGTTGGGCCATGATGGAGCCTGGAACCGAGATATTCACCGCTACTTTGTCCCTTCCAGTCGTGGTATCTTGACGCGTTTGGCGGAACGCGGAGGCATCATGGACCGCATCATGGGGCATTGTTTCCCTGGCATCAGCGTTCACATATATGAATACCCTTGCGGCTCCAAGATACTGGGAGAGTCTGCAATGCCCGCAAAGCTTTATTCGAAAAGAGACAGAACCAGGACAACGTATTTCGGATCGCTACAGCACGGCTTGTCAGCGAGAGCCGAGCCATCCAAGTATATTCCTCCTAGAGGTGTCGGTAACTGCACCGGCCTACTCCTGGTCAACAAGGGACTTTCGAAACTGGCATTGAAGCACCTCTACAGCCGAGTCTTCCATCTACAATGCAGTGCGGAGGGAGCAAGGGAGTTCCTCGTAGCACATGCGCAGCAAATGAAGATGGTGAAGGTACTGGTGCTTTATTACCACTGGGAAGACGACAAGGTGGGACTTACCACCGACATAAACGCATGGAGGCGCTTGCTGAACACGATCCGCCACAATCTCTCGTTCTTTCCGAAGATCGGCCTGTTCGTTGGCCGGTCGTTCTGGAAGCGCAACAATACAAACGAGTCAGCAAAGTCCTTGCTGGGTGACCATTCATACATCAACTGTCCCATTGGCGACTTTTCCAAATTCGCAGCGCCTGATGATCGATGGATATCCAAGGATGACCAGTCCACACATCGCACTGATGGCACAGTCCTGCGTATCCACGTCGACGACGCGAGCAATAAACTCAAGATCGAATGTGTGAAGAGACTGGTCGTTGAGATCGAAAAGCAGAGAGTCGGGCGCCCGCTGTTCGTCCAATCTCCCAAGGGTGCGGAGATCACCTACAGATGTGCTGACCAGTTCCGGGAGAAATTGATTATCGGCTCTGGCGGGTGTGTGTCAGAGGCATGGTTTTGACATTGAACCTTTTAGCGGATCGGAATGAAAACACAGTACGGCTCAATCTGACACGATTGATCAATGGCATTGGGAAAGACTTGTTCTGATCAATAGCTCATTCAACCACATTCCCACTAACACAATGCGAAATGCTTCCCTTGCTATCCATGCTACGAATGCATGGCTATGACCAAATTGAAAGCAATCCCGGACTTCAGCCCGATGTCTTGAAATGCAAGCGATCACTTCCTCCTCAAAGCCATTGGATTCCTCCCTGTCCCTTTCTCTGCATCTCCTCATGTTCCCATGTTGATCCGCCGTTCCGTCAGTCTCCACGTCACGCAATGGCTTGCCAGCCTTGCGTTGCCCTAGGATCCAGATCTTGCCTGAAACATTGCCTCTGTTGTGCAGCCTAATGGTCAGATTCGCTCTGACGGGGGAGATCGGACTCACACTCGGTCCTGGTCAGCTGTAGGATCTCCGACGCCAGGAGGGTCGACGGCGTTGTCTTGGACCTCGTCAACGGAAGTTCTGCGCCTCTTGTTGGGGTTGCGAGGTTGGGCAGAATATTGTGCGGTGTTGATAGGCTGTTCGGAAACGTTTTCGAGCCAATCGCCCACCATGTTCGAGTTCGCCGCACTCCGATCCTCATCAATCAGAGCCCGTTGTACAGCTACTGCTTCGAGGTGCCGTCTGCGATTCTCTAAATAACGAGGGTTGTCGGGCCTAAACTGCGGCGTATCCGGAAAGTTGTCACTGGCGCGCAGAGAAGCATCTGTATCGTAACCGTTCCAGACAGCAGTCACACTTGCCGACTTTTGCGGCACAGTTGGGTCTAGCAGCAGTGCAGGCACTTCAGGGCTACGATTGTAGTGTGCCGGAGCGAAGGTCCTCGGCCTCTGGAAGAGATTTGTCGAAGATCGCGGTGTTGGTGTGCGAGCTACGTCGAGAGGCGCCGCGCCAGCGCTGTCGTTGTGCACTGCCGTCGTCAGAGCTGGGTCCAGCAGCAGTGTGGGTACTTCGGGGCTACGATTGTGCTGTGGCGGACCGTTTAGTACCCGCCTCTGAATGCGGTTTGTCGGAGGTAGTGGTCGGAAGAGTCCATCCAAAGTTCTCAGGAAAGCGTCAAATTGTGTCTGGTGCTGGGCGAGGCGACTCTGCACTTGCGATAATGAATTCCCGGCTTCGATTGCTTGCGCTGAGACTTGAAGGATACATCGCTGGAGGTGGACAAGCGCTGGGCTGTCACGGAGGCTGGGATCTGTTGGGTTGTAGGAGAGAAAATAATCAGACTGCCCTGGGGCGTTTTCCGTGGCCTTGGAATCCATGGTTTGATGTCGTTGGAGGAGCAGGGTGTGCTGGAGCCCGATATCTTGCTCTGTTATGTAGACACGACGCATGTTTGCTCTTCTTCCAGTGCAAAGAAACACGGAAACGCACTTCTTTCTGAGACCTACATGCTGCCTTATCAATCAGACGCGTGTTAACAATGGCAGTCACTACGATTGCTTATCCCACAATGGCGGAAGCGAGATGCGGGATAGGTGTGGCGATCGTTCTTCTTCAATGTGATCCTCAATGCACAATCCGTCTCAGAGTTCCTGTGAGAAAAATGATGTGCTTTTCAGTTGGATTAGTCATGATGTTGGGCTAGCCTTCTAGTATCGTTCAGGACAATGCATGGGATTTGCAGCGTAGTTCGGGAAAAATAGAATGTCAAAAGCGCAATATCGCCCTGCGAGGTTGATCGAGAATTTCAAGTGAATGAGATCACCACACGCCTAGTGGACGCTGCTGTTAAGCCAGAACGATCAACATCCCTCATGCTCCTACCTAGTAACGAATGCACCATCCTGCTTTTATGTTGCCTGTTCCAGCCTGTCCTCCACATCATAGCTGCTTGCAAGTCTGCTTCGCTCAATCATCATTCTGCTACTCAGAAGCGTCGAATTGAAGGATGGCCATCGTGAGGCGGCGTGCTGTGAAGTCCAGTCTTTTACTTCGCATCCTGGTCAACATGCAAACGATCTGTGGCAGAAGTCTCGCCGGGCGGTGCCACATCATGACTAAGATAAGGAGCTAGGTTCTGAGGAACCATGGTAAGGTATGGATTGTAATACCCCAGAGAAGGATCATGAGTCGTGCAGTAGTCCGGCTCTGGTCCGCTAGTGGCTGTGAGTGCAGTTCCGGTTGTGTTGTCGGTACGCGCTACCACATTTGGCGGAGCAGTATCATGGAGCTGAAAGGCTTGGTCCAAGACACGCAGTACAGTGTCGAAGTGGAAGGGGTGCTCCGAGAAGTGTCTTCTGATAGATTCCTCCGAGCTTCCAGTCAAGACCGCCACCTGCGCGACTCTGTCGATGCAGTTTTGCAGAAACGGGAGCGCTTGACTTGCTGTGAGGTTGGGGTCTGTGGGCGTGTAGAAGGTGGACATGGTGTTCGCGGGTGTGAGATTGGGGAGGACGGATGATGGCTCTGCATGTTGCCCTGTTATGTAGATATGACTGGTGTTTGCTGTTCCGGGAGTCATCTTCTGGTACAAAGGAATGATTTCCTCTAGTGATTCCCAAGTTTCGTGGCCCTGTATGCTATCAATCAAGTCTTCCACCGCAACAAAGAATTAAAGATGCACCTCAGGCCTAACAGGATCGAGTTGTAAGATAGCGTTTAGCAGGACTCCCGTTTCACTCTCGTCCCCAATTCACAACACAACGGGAGGTAGGGCTCGTAACGGCTGTAAAGCACCTTGTAAGCACTACTACGAAACTTTGGAGATCCAATAATCTCGATTTTTGCAAAATCGTTCGCGGCGACTTGATGGTACATCGTTGACTGAAACAATTGTACATCCATGTTGCCTTTTCACAGCCTGTTCCATACCTTGCAGCTACTTGCAAGTTGCAAGTCCATCTCACTCAATCATCACCCTCGCAGCCTCGCTGCCCAAGACATGTTCCCGAAGCGAGGCAGATCACGACCATTTGTAGTCTGAAGACGCGCTCGTGAGTCACCATCTATCACCATCGGCAGCTGAAACACGTGCTGATTGAGTGTGGCGTCTGTTGTGGCTGCAACGGAATCGTCGGTGCTTTCGAGAGAGTCGTCGGAAGACTCTTCTGTGGCATAATTGATACTGTACGCGTTGAAGCTCGTCTGAGCGCCACGCCGCGGGGGAACTGTAGGTGGAGTGTATGTGGTTTGTGGAAGAAGAGATCCGTCATCTTCTGACGACTCATCGGATTCCTCAGACATCGTGTGATGAATTCCATTGGTTTTGAGATGTGTTGCGTCTTGAACACCATTCTGATAGAGTGAAGTAGTCGTGGTAGGATGAATTCCATTCCCGTTGAGATGTGTTCCGTCTCGGACACCATTTTGATGGAGCGGAGCAGTGATCGTAGTAGTCTGCATTCGTGCAGCCGCTCTCCTGGAAGCCTCTTGCATACGCCATGCATCAACCCAGGATAGGCTACTAACCTGAGGAGCGCCAGACCCATGATGTGAAGCGTCATCTGACCCATCCTCAGACGTTTGCGTAGTGGTCATGGGACGTCGAAGGCTCCCCGATACACCATTGACTTGTGTGCCCGGCGCCGAGGTAGCGACGTGATTCGATGTGGCATGTGTAATACCGGGCGTTGGGTTGGAATTACTGGAGTTGCCATGGGATCGTTCCAGTGGAATCGCCAGGTGGCGGAACATGCTGACCAAAGCGTCGAAAGTGCTGTCGAGATCTTCCCGATGCATTTCAAGGAATGCTTCGATATTGTCTTCTACGCCATCCTGTGGACCGGCGAGCTCGATTGCACTTTCCACTACGTTTTCGATGAACGGGAAAAAGCTGTTGGAGACGATGATGCTCTGTGGATCGGCATTATGGCCTGTAGGTATGAAATGACGTGCCATCTTGCTTGCAGTCTTGGGTGTTAGGCTGAAAGTCGATGTGTCGTGACGTTGATGATTGCAATATTATTTAACCTCGTGTTGGTTTGCTGCTACCGCACCACGATTAGCCCATGAAAGAGAATGCCTCTCTTTAATCTGTACTAGTATAATTAGCTATTGCGAACCAGACAAAGCACTTGTCACAAACATGACCAATGTGATGGTTGGTAAACTGGTGGAATGTATGCAGAAGCAATCGATTGGCGTTTGCCCTTGTTTGTTTCACATGGCAAAACTGTCTTCTCGATGCGGCGCGCGCTTGTGCTGGTACCCCTGGTCTGTTTGCGCTTGGTACTCTTTCGATCAGGACGAGATGTACCTGACAGGACTAGTCAACGTACACCACTCCCCCAATCGACTTTTCGAGCACAAGTCTCATGACATATCCATCTCGTCGGCGCCGTGGCCTTTGTTCTTCCGGTCGTCAGATCTCTTCTGTGTTGCCGCCTTTGCATCCTCCACCCACTTCTCGTAGGTTCCCTCCTTTAGCTTGGCAGCTGTGACGCCCTTCATGGTCTCGCCAATAAAGCCGACAAAGTTGTGTCTTCGCAGAGCGTTCTCCCATTTCCACTCTCGCCTCTTCCTCTCCTCGCGCTCCAGCAACTCTTGGTCTCCGATCGCCTTGGCCTGTATTCTCAAGTCCTCGCACATGGCCAGCAAGTTGAATCTGATTTCTGTTTGCGGGTATCTTGCGATTCGAGTCTGGAGTACAGGCACGACAGCATCGGCAAAGATCTCCCGAGGGCAAGCTCCGACATCGCCATGGCGGATTGGTGCTGGTTGCAGACCATCGATCTCGTAAAGTGTGTCGTTGATTGAGGTGTAGGCGATGAAGTGATATACGTCGTCGTCTTCCGTTGCCATGCGAGTCTCGTCGCTTACAAAGGGTGAACTGCGTGCGAAGGAGTTGTGGGTGTCGCGAATGAGGTCGGAGTTTGACAGCGCCTCGCCACGAAGCTGTGTAGAGCAAGTCAGCATATGATTTATCATGAACCTGGATTCATTTCAACATACGTCTGCAGGGAATCCAGAAGTGAACTCCTTGAACTCTCTAAGGTTCGGGCCAATGTCGACGTTGCCATCCTCTGAATCTCCATCCTTGTTCAAGAGCACGCTCAAGAGTGCCTGGGTGCCACAAGCATTCTGGATTGTCTGTGCTGCGAACCACACGTTCTCCTCGCCCTGGGCTTCTACAGCAGCAAAGTCAAACTCGCCATCTTGAGGCTTGTCTTTTTGAGGCTTCTCGCCAGTGGGGTATTTGAATAGAAAGATGACACCGATAGGATTGAGCTGTTGGAGTGATTCGGAGTCGAGCGAGATCAGCTCCTCAAACTGGACATTCTTCGTGCCGAGAGATTCGATGAGGTATGTGAAGACGCCCTAAAGATAGATAGCTGTGTTAGCTTGAAGCTCTTGTTATAGTGGGTGGGTTTTTAGCGTGGATATACTTGCAGCATCCGACTCGATCGTGTTCCAGCCGCCTGACATGTTGATGTATATGTGGTGTGGTGGTATTTGTGGGTGTTTATACCGAGATCGATGTAGAGTGTATGTATTTGAGTACTGACAAGCTATCTCTCGCAATCACATGTCTGGTCGCGCGTTTGGCTTTCCAGTTCGCCGCGGTGGTCGCGCCCATTCACACGTCATCGTGCCAAGGAGGCGCTCAAGCTCCGAAGCAGGCAAGATCATGCCCGCATATGCGCCTGCTCTGGTGCGCCAGCCAACTACCCACCTGCATTCCCAAGTCGCATTTGATCGCATCACACGCCCGTCAGCCAGCAGTAAGGACTCTCTACCCCATCCCTCTTGCAATACCAAACAATCGCGTATTTCCCGCAACACAAGCCAACCGAGTTCCCACCCAAAAGTGTCCGCAGGTAACCTCGAATTCCTTCAACGCCCCAACGGTGATAGCGACCTCCCTGTAGCTGCGCCCATCGAACCTCTTGGTGGAGGAGACCCAGCGCCAGATACCGAGCCTGTTGAAGCACCCAAGCACCACGAAGAGACTCACGCGTCTAAGCCTGCACCCTCAGCATCCGAGACCAAGCCCGCGCAAGAGTCGCAGTCCAACGGCACCCCTGTTGAAAGCAAACCAGGAGAACCCCAATCCGCAGACATGAGCTACGCAGACATGGCCGCCAAGGGCCCGAAGCAGACTGACGAGGAGAAGTATGTCACTATTTCGTGTTTCCAAATCGCGTGCACAGGCTAACATATATCCCTCAGGATGCCCGACTACATTCCCGAGATCGCACACGACGACAGTGGAGTGCACTCCCTCGACTCCCTGGACAGCACTCACCTCCAGTCGGCATCTTCATTCGCGGACACCGAGCGCGAGGCCGAGCAGGCCGAGGAGAAGGCTGCCCAGCACGCTCGTGAGACCGCGCAGGAGCTCAAGCAGGCCGGCGACAACGCCGCTACCAAGGCTGAGCAGAGCGCAAGAGACTTCGGCCGCAAGGCTGATGAGAAGGCTGAGGAGCTCAAGAAGAAGGCCGGTGTCGAGGGCAAGAAGGCCAAGCAGGAGGCTAAGGAGGCCGAGGAGTGGGCCGAGAAGAACAAGGGCAACCCCGTTGTTATCGGTAACGTTGTTGCCGTCGCCGCGCTTGGTGGTCTGCTCGGCTTCGGCGCGTACAAGAAGTACAACGCTCGCGAGCTTACCTGGAAGGTCGCCGGTGCCTGGGCCGGTGTTGTTGGCCTCTTCGCTGTTGGTGACTACTACGTCAGCCAGTAAGTTTGCCTCGTTTGTGATGCAATCTCAATATTCGTGTCTAACATCTCTGCAGATGGCTCTTCAAGAACCGCTACCCCCCGAAGAACTAGATTGACCCCTGGATTGGGCAATCTCTCAGCTTAGATTGATGGGTTTTTTTGGATTATGCAACTCAACTCCCCTTTTGCGGCAGGTCGTTCATGACTTTCAGTTAATATGTTTGGATCTGGTCAGGTCAGTACAGCCTTACGCAAGGTTGAGTGGTGGGAATCAATTGTATGATATCTGTTAATTGATTAAATGACCTTGTGATTTTACGACTTTCAGAGTGTACCTACATGTACGCGTGACGTTTCGGTTGGGCTGGGTCAAGTGAGGAAGGCACGCATTAAGCTTGTTGGCGCGGCCCGAACTCTAAGTCTACAGCAGTGAAGCCCCTAAACGTCAGCCGCGAGCGCATGCGATGTTTGTTCTCGAGATGAGGCTATGAAGATCATGCTGTAATCATGTATAGACTGTTATCGATGATTGTATATGCTCGATGTCGATCAATCTTGTCTGTGCACCAGTGGTCACGACACTTCAATACAATTGACCGTATTATTCTACAATCTTGTTACATCAATGGAACCTTTTGAGTAGCTGTAGATGGTATATAGCTCAATGATATTTTGACACAGCAATTTGTGTTGATCAACCACGAGACAGCAGCCATACACCTGTGAAGTTCGGCGTACACTTGACAGATTCCGAAGCACCTTGACATAGAAGTGACCCAACACCTCCAGAGCAACGCTGCAACGGCCAGAACGATCAACAATCTATACAATCATCATTCTACAGCCTCAAATAATGTTAGCATCCTCTTTAGCATCACAAATACGGTTCTATCGAATGTCGGAGGGCTTGTGATTACCCCAACCCCTACCCTTAACTCGACAAACCTTGCGCCTCCCCTTTGCGTTTCTCGCGACGAGGGACTCAGATGCACGTAGAAGTACATCATGTGTTATCCTAGACAACGCGTCTGATAGCTCATGTTTACTTTGTCAATACACGTCCTGAACATCGGAGCCGGAGGTCGTCCGAACCCACAGCAAGACGTCATCTTTCAAGGTAGGTTTCAACAAAAAATAAACAATGGTCGTACTAGAAAAGCCATCGTCTTCTAGACGCCTGCTAAACCATGAGCCGAGGCCTGCTCGCGGTCCCGGAAGAAAATATGTGTTGGGCGGCGCGGGATAGTGCGGCTGATCTATGGCTTGTCTGGCGCGAGATTGGAAAAGGCGGTCGGCCGGCAAGGCGGTGTTGCGGCTGCAAGTAGAGGGATTCGGCTACGCCAGGGTGTGGCGAGGTTTGAGATTTCTGAGGTGCAAACGCTTTTTGGCTCGGCAACCGTGGGTGCGGTCAGCAAGCGCTTTTTGCCAGCCCTACTGGATGCTCGATACGGGGTGGGTAATAGACTTTTTCCTGGGGAGATTATTGTCACAGAGATGAGGGAATCGTTGCAGGTGGTCGAGATGGACCGGATGAATTTATGAGCCATCGATATATCGCAACTGAACACGTGCGTGTGATATAGTGCGATCCATGTCTTTCATTTCGACGGTTGACCACGTTGCCATCTGACGATCGTCAAAGCGATGAGGGGCTTTCTATCAGCGATAAGCCACGATAACGCGATTCAATCGTTCTGTTCAAAGATGATGGCATAGAGATAAACATATAGTAATGCGGTATACATGCAAGAGCACACTCTGTTGCCATATTGCCGCTCAGTGAAAGTAGTAGTGAGGCGGAAGCGGTGTCCCATCACAGACGACGTATCACAAGCAGCCGGCCACGCCACCTGGTTGAAAGGCATTTGCCTTCACTGTTGATGATTGGAGGACCCTGTTGGGCGCTAGTGCGATGTGAGAAACTTCTCTCATCAGCAGAATAGACGTACATAAGGACGAGAAGCTCAGCTGCTGTCGCACCAAATCACCTGCTTCGTTGCAAACCACCTCTCCCACTCTCTTTGCACTCGCCGCTTTTCTCGCGAGTTTCTGTCGCATTTCCAGCGCAGTGAACGACTTTGTTACACTTCCCTCCGCAAGCGAGCCATTACTTCGAGACAGCGCAGTAGCATCTCCCGGCCGCCCCACCAAAATTTTCGCTTGGCGACTTTTCGCAGCTTTTCACCCTCCCTTCTCGCCCCTCCACAGTCTCT
>Ga0265797_10003668_pt1 | contig 24386 bp, 16 predicted proteins | sample P2T30metagenome_FD_192433 | JGI IMG/M metagenome (GOLD analysis project Ga0265797, IMG submission 192433) | Plant litter microbial communities from East Loma Ridge, Irvine, California - P2 T30 | ecosystem: Environmental > Terrestrial > Plant litter > Unclassified | place: USA: California... | reverse complement strand
GAACCGAGTCGAGATACTGCATGCCTATAACAACAGATCCCTTGTAATTACGAACCGGATGCGCGGAAGGAAGGAAGTTGAAGTCAATCTATCTGGCGTGCTGGGCCTGGCGTGGGATGCAATAATCAACCTCGAATACTAGGTATGTAATGCTGGACGACTTTACTTGACACAAATCTAGGCCCCACCCTACCGCTTCCTTTGCTCTTCCCATTTCAGATCTGTGTTGCAGGTGATCGGACACCGGGTAGAGATGCATGAATCAGGGTTCGATCTTCCGATGCCAGGGAAGTGGGCTGTGGTAGATTTGATGAGAAACTATGGATACTGTAGGACTTTTGCGAAGTGAGGTGATAATAGGTGGCAAGGGTGGTATGCGTGATCTGTCATTCATGTTGGTTCCTTCTATGTGCTCTATAAGAGGGAAAGGAGTATTATTGTAGTTTCGTGCGTGTCATAGCGGCCAGACAGGCAGAAATGAATCAAACCAAGTAGAGCGTGCTTTGAATTTCGAGAGAAAAGAAAATGATGCAAAGGGAAAACAGAGTTCTTGTCCAAAGTACATAGCAGGGAAAAGATTTTGTTGAAGAAGAGGATCGAGGATTCTCTCTCCAATACGAAAAAAAGAAATCTGATGATTCCACGGCTCGGATGAGCCTAGCATAGCAGTAGTAGCGCGTTCTCTCTCTCTCTCGTTCATCTACTCCTCGCGGTGGAAAGACCAAATCCGTGGAAAGCACAGTCCCATCGTCTAGTCAGAGTTGGGGTGCTCCGCCTGCCACGAAGCGGCAGCAGCGGCGGCGTCGGCGGCCCACGAAGGAGCCTCGGTGCCCACGGGCTCGGAGCTGTTGCCGCTGGTGCGCGGGTCGGTGAGGAGCTGCTCGCCAGACTGGCCGTCCTCGAGGTTCTGCTCCTCGGTGGAGAGGTCGTCGTTGACAGAGACGTCAGTGACGGCGTCTTCCTGAGAAACGTTGTCGGCGGGCGGGGGAGACTCCTTGGTCAGCGCCTCGGTGCGGGGGCGCCAGTTCTTGTCGTTCATGGCGGACAGGCGTTCGCTCATGCGGGCGAATTCCATGGGAGCCGCGAGAGCCTCGCGCTTGGTGATCTTGTCGTCGCCAGCGCTGTACATCGAGAGACGGCCGGGGCCACCGCACTGCTGGCCGTCGTTGCCGGCGCAGGGAAGGTGGCAGGACATGTCGACGACGCGCGAGGCGAAGCCGTTGAGCGCGTTGCCGCACCAGCACTGGTTGCCCTCCTTCATGCCGGCCATGGTCCAGCCGTCACCGGCGCAGGACTCGGTGCAGCCGTCGACGCTGACGGTGGCGTCGGCGAACTGCTGGTGCTCGAGGGCGGCGTTCTGGTCGTCGCTCCAGCAGCCGGAGTAGGTCATGTTGCCACCGTAGACCCACTCCTGGGGAACGGAGTTGATGTAAGGACCGCTGGCGTCGACAGCGCCCTGGTCGGGGTGAGGGTTGTCACCGTCCTGGGCACGGGGGTAGCCGTAGTCGAAAGCGATGTCCTTGTTGCCGTCGAAGTCGTCGTGGAAGAGACGGGATTGACCGGCGGGCGAGTTGAACATGAAACCGTTGTTGTGCGAGGTGTCGATCAGGTCGACGGTGTCGCAGTTGTCGCCCTGCGGGTCGGGGCAGGAAGGACGGAACCAGTCGATGAAGTTGAAGAAGCGCTCGTTGCGGTTGGCACCGGTAGTGTTGGCACCGCAGGTGGAGCTGTGGTCGCCCATGTCCTGCAGGGCGCGGGCCCAGGCAATCTGCCTAGACTGGAAGTTCTTGATGATGGCGTCGGAGCCGGCGTCGACGAGGTCCTTGTTGTAGGTCATGGGGTAGTCGGCGAAGTTGGCGAAACCGTCACGGTAGACGTCGTAGTCGGCGCAGTCGGGAACGTACATCGGGCGGAAGCTGTTCAACCAGGTGTAGCTGCTGGGGTTACCGATCCAGTAGACGACGCGGGAAGAGGTGTCGAGGTTCTTGCCAAGGGCGGCGTAGCGCTGCATCATTTGACCACCCATGGAGTGGCCGACAAGGACAATGCTCTTCATGTTGGGGAACATCTCCTTGTTGTCGTAGTACTTGATGATCTCGTCGAGCACGTAGAAAGCGGAGATCTCGCCCTTTTGGGCGAATGGGTACTGGTTGTCACCACCAGCGGACCACTGCGAACCGGGCCAGACGAGAACGCTGGTGTTGGAGCTGCGGCCACCCCTTAGGCTCTCGTCCCAAGGGTATGCGAAGGTCTTGTCGGAACCGCTGGCGAAGTAGGGTGCCATGACGGCGACGGTGTCGCGGTTGACTCTGCTGTTGAAGCCAGTTGCCTGGTTCAAGGCGTTGAGCATCTACATGGCGGTCAGTATGGTGAGTCGAGGTTGGCATCGAGTCTTCGACAACGCACGTCATTCTCGTAGTTCCATGGGTCGCGTAGAAGGCCGTGAATGGAAAGGACAGCGCGCTGGATCTTGGAGTTGTCGGGGCGCTGGCCCTGGGTGTTGAGAGAAGCATAGTTGATGAGGGTCAAGTTGGCGTTGGCGCCCGTCGGGTCTCTGATCTTCCAGAAAGCGACCTCTGCGTTGTTGACACCGGGAAGAGTACCAGGAATGACATCGCCCTCGTACTGTTGGGCGGCGACCAGAGAGCTGGCGGCCAGGGCGAGAGAAAGAGGAGAGAAACGCATCTTGACCGTAACGAGTGAGTCAAGAGTGCTGTGCTATGAAGGAATGACTGAAGGTAAGGGAGTTCCGAATGAGAGAGCCTCCACAGTAGCGGCGGCGAATAGCCAAGGATAAGTACAAGAAAAGATGTCTCGGTGGACGAGATACGAGGCAGAAGCAGACGGCAAACGGACGGTCGGTGGGTATTGGCAGGCGGCCTGGTAGGGTTGTCTGTGAGACACATGGCATCCCGCTAAATGACAAGAGCACGGTGGACCAGCACCGCACTGACTCTGCACGCGCATAGAGCGCCCCGGGCAGCTATTACGCGACGACTTCCGGGTTGGCCGTTAGGGAGTCCACTGTTCTGCCCACTAGGTATCGCCCCGATGAATCTGGTCTGGCCATCTCCCTGAGTGTGATGTATCGTCTTGTCTGGCAGTCTGATATGTGGCCGCGCCCCCCAGACGTTACACTGTGCCATTGGAGAGGACTAGGACGAGGATGAGGAGGATGAGCATGCTTTCGGCACCCGGGACTGGCGGTTGTAGGTCTTGCTCAACGCCACCGTACCTGACCTGTCCCTGTAGCCCTGTGCCTGAAATTTCGCTTTGGAGTGCCCCCCCACGGCCGAGCAGCCGCAGGCCCGCAGCGCCCCCAAGGCTTGACTATCTGCTAGTTTACTGATGCAGCGCTGCAGTAGTGGTACGCGTATCGCCATAGGGCAGAGGGCCGCAGTTGTGCTGTTCGGGTTCTGCCCACGTTGAGGACGCCTCGCGTCAGCCGCATACGTATGATGATCGCGAGTTTGATGGTCTGTGGGACGCACGCCGAAGGTGTATTGATCCTGCGGCGCATTTCGTTGCATGTTGTTCATATCAACGATCCGGTATTCAAGACTGAAGGTGTTGAGCTGACAGTGATCAGTCGGTGGTCGTAGGATTCTTCTTCACCACTCAAGCTCTACTCGGAACGGTCGCCTTGCCAAGTCGCCCCGATTCTAGCCACTGCAAAGAGGCATGGCGCTGCTGGGCAAGAGAGGCAACCAAACAACAACGCAGCCTTGGGAACACCGCGGCGCGGGCAGCTGCTGGCAAAGGACGGCCAGGGTGCTGAAATTGGCCAGTTGCAGGATCTCCGACATCTAAATTTGTTGTTCAGAGTCGCCGGTGCGATTGGCGCTCGCGCTAAATATCAGCTACCCAGTATGCTAGTCCCCGTTCTCGTCATATCCACTTTAAACGGGCGGCGAAGCAGCCTCTCAGCAGTCCGTCCGTCCCCTGGCAATCTGGTGTTCAGGAGTGGCGGCCTCTACCTGTCACTCTCGTCTGGGGGAACACCACCAGGATGGTAATTCGATTTGTATAGCAGAAAAATGATATCACCCGGCGCATGCACAGTGGTTGAGATAGATGGAAGTGCATCGAGTGCTTCCATTTACTGCATCTGTTCTCCTGGAAGAGGAATCAGGACGGCGCGGGGCAGTGATCCCTGTTATCGTAACGTTCTGGGTCTCAGAATTTTAGATTCGCTTCAGACATTATTAGCGCTTGTATGAATACTGAAGATCCGGGAGGTAGCATTCGATAAGGACGATCACTTTTGTACGACCTCCTACTTTTCGTGGTAGAGTCCCACAATACCATGATGGCAAAGTATACATCGTGATGTCTGCCAAGTACCTCAAACAGCACCATTGCGGCAGAGTCGTCCGATGTCGTACTCGGCGGCTTTCCTATGGCAAGCCGTGCCTTAACCTAAACTCAGCCTTTTTGAGCCTCAGCCGCAACTCAATCGCGAGAATCTCTGGTTTCAAGTTGTGGCGTGTCGCAGATGGATTGCGACACCTGGAACGCGTACCAAAAATGCTGCAGAGGGCTCGAGGGTATCAATCGTCCCGAAAAGACGTTCAAACCGCTGAGTAGAAGGCTGGAAGGGTCCGAACAAGACGGCATGTCGCTTCTGTCTTTTGTGGTTCGCTCATTGGTTTTGTTTATTAGGTGGGAGCCAAAACCCCACGTATCTATATCTCAACCTAAGCTTCCCGCCAGTTGCATTATTAGTCTTGTACCGAAAAGTCTACTTTGAAGATGCCGTTTCATTGTCGGCGTTGAGAGTAGGCGGGCGATTGACGGAACATGTTTATCAGTGTTGGCGCGATGAAACGATCTCGGTAGACCAATCCAGTCTAGATGCTTTGCGATTGCTTGAAAACGTCAGCAGTCCGCAAGAGATCTCGCGATCATGCTCCTTCCAGAAGTTTGGTGGAGGATGCGAAGGTGAGAAAGTACAACCTCTAACGCTCGTCTCTCCCGGAGGCTGCCGTTTCGAAAAGTGGCTAGGATTTCACAGAACGTCCGGGAGTGTATCGGCTGATGGTTGGCCGTGTCTACTCTCGGATTACAGATGGATATACGGCATGCTCCGGGTGCCAATGACGATCCTCATCCGAGGAAATGCAGAGGCGGGTTGCGTGCAGCGATTCGCAGAAGCTCGACACGGCGGGATTGCGATCATGTACTGTTATGGTTCGATGTTGGTCGTGGACTGAATGGTTGAAGAAGTGAACAGTACAGTTGACCAACTCGTACTATGTGTGCCTCAAGGGATGGTATAGCTGAGCTGGGCGTAAGCTGAACAACGTTATCAGCACAGCGTCGATCACCGTTGTTGGGCTGGAACAAGTGACCGACCGGTACATAGTCGGAGAAGATAAGAAAACGGGTTGACAAAAGGAGAGGAGACAGAGCAAGAGAATAGTCGTCTTGACCTTGGTAAAAGTAGGCGGCATGTACCAAAACTTCCGAGTTTATCTCGATAGACAAGACCGAACGACAAGAGAAGAGTCGCGACGTCGTTCTGAGGTGATTTAGCATGCACTTTTTCAAATTTCATTGAAGAGTGGAAATCTGCAGAACACTCCAAACTCCAAATTCAACAACTCAATCAACAATGATTACAGATATCTGAATAAGTCATCTTGTAGCAGATATGTCGTTCTATATTACTATATACTTACGTATCGATACAAGAGATGTGTTGAAGGAAGAGTGGGGGACCTTCTGAAATTGGGACCATCTTCAAGAATTGACATCTCCATCAGCAACAATCTTTGTAGAAATTCGAGCAAACCATTCTCTATCGGGTATGCTATCCTACAATGCTATCTCTTTACATATCATCAAGAAACAATCTGTCGTGGTCGCAAAACAACCGGAAAATCGGAAAATCGGAAACAAACCCAAAAAAACACACATAAATTCCCAAAGATACAACGACATGATGTTGTATCATACAAAAGAAGCAAAAGATCAAAAGAACGATTATCGACGTTGGCAGGACTCGAACCTACGCCCCCGAAGGGAATTGATTTCTAGTCAATCGCATTAACCACTTTGCTACAACGCCTTGATGAGAAGATCCTCAGCTCACGAAATTATCTGCACTACACAATCCTGGTCGAGACAGCCACCAGGTGCACCTTGAAACAAAAGCAGGACATCTAGTTATGTTACATCAACATATGTTCAATACAGTAAACAGCGTGGTATTTGACTAGTCAATCCCAAACACTGACGGCAAAGAGCTCTGCCGCTGCCTGACAGATCATCAAGAACAGTCGAGTCAGATTGAAGCCTCGCGATAGATAGGTACAGTAGCCTGCAGAGATAAGCTCGGCTCATCGACTTCACAATCAAATCTGTCCTTTTCCTACCTCTTCGGTGCTCATATCATCTCATGCATCTGGATTGAGATTCACAGTAGATCTCTCGAGCAACCGGCTGAGCGAGTCATCCGCAAAGATGCCACTCCCCCCCATCAATCCACCCCTGATCAACTCTGCGGGTATGAACCCCGAGGACTGTAGGAGCATGGGAAGTATCTCTGACCTCACTCGCAGTTCGTCCCATCTGATATCACCTAATCATCTTACTCGAGAGACACCATAACCTAGAGATACGCTCTCCATGTCTCGCACAGATCCCCAAGATCAACCGGCCTAACTTACAATCCCCAGAATCCTTGGGCAACAACAGAAGAAGATCTCCAAGCCCTCTTCGACTGCCCTCACACTGGTGCCGTGACTACACGCACCAGTCTTTTGCAAGGTTTCGGACACGACGATGCAATCCATCAATACGCCTTCTTCAACCCTCATGACCATTCCTCATCCTCAGATGGCGAGAACACCAACGACAGCATCAACCAAATCCCGCCCACATCAACAGGAAGCCTCAACACCCTAGGCTACAGCCCCATCCCGCTCGCCACTTACCTCTCCTTCATCACCAAAATCACCACCACAGCAGCAGCCGCCTCACAGAACACCCAAGCAACAAAACCCTTCATAATCTCCATTACCGGCTCCCCAGTCGACATAGCAGAAAGCTACCGCCTCATCTCCGCTGCCCAACTCAAAATCCCCTCCATCAACCCCCTCTGCATAGAAATCAACCTCTCCTGCCCCAACATCCCCGATAAACCCCCGCCCGCTTACTCCAAAACTGCTTTGCTCGAGTACCTCCACGCCCTAGGAACCGCACAGCAGCAGCAGCAAGAAAGCGCAGCAGCACCTAGGATAGCCGTAGGCCTCAAGACCCCACCCTACACCTACGCCGACCAATTCCGTACTCTGATCGACGCCCTGCTCGAAGCAGCGCCGCGGTGCGAAATCTCGTTCCTGACTGCGACGAATACCCTGGGGTCGAGTTTGCTCCTCCGACCTCCTACCAATCATGCTGACCACTCTCCAGTCCTCTCCTCCGCCTCTGGCCTGGGAATAGGTGGTCTGGCCGGCGCGCCTTTGCACCCGCTGGCGCTGGGGAATGTAAAGACTCTTCGGGCGTTGTTGGATTCGTATGATGAATTGAGGGGAGTGAAAGTTATTGGAGTTGGGGGTGTCGGTGATTCAGATGGGTTTGCGAGGATGCGTGCTGTCGGGGCGAGTGTTGTAGGGGTGGGGACTGCGTTGGGGAGAGAGGGCACTGCGGTTTTTGGAAATATTCTGGGAGGGGCTGGGAAGGTGGCAAAGTTGTAGGGGGATGGAGGGGGACTGTGTTGGTGAGGGTGAGATGGAGGACGATTGGTGTTGATCTTGTTGATCTTGGATACTCTTGCATTGTTTCTTTTGCATTTAGACTATCGTAAGCGTGTCATCTCTTTGTATTTCTTGGGTTGCAAACCAATATCCGCAAGCCGTGGTATTGGAACTTCTGGGATCGGATTGCGTCTACACTTCGGCGTAAAGGTCACTACGAGACGAATTAGCAACAGCACCTCCAGATATCTGACACGGGATCGATCCACTTACGTCCTGCGCGCCTGCGGCAGACCCTTCCTCTTTTCCTCAACAAGCGCCTGATCGATATCTGCGATAAGGACTTCGGGCTCGCCGTGCCACTCGCCACTAGCCTCCTTCAGGATCTCACCCCAAGGGCTGATAACGAGACTGTGACCCCAGCTCGTGCGCTGGTCGTTGTGTTTGCCCACCTGGCCAGCAGCAATAACGTAGCACAGCGACTCGATGGCACGCGCCTGCAACAAAGGCTTCCAGTGCACAATACCGGTATCGGGGTGGAAAGCGGAAGGGTAGACGAGAACGGTGGCGCCGTTGCGTTTGTTGTGCAGAGCCAGTTCGGCGAATCGCAGGTCGAAACAGATGGCGGAGCCGATTTTGCCAATGACAGTGTCGAAGGGTGGGAGGATCTCGGTGCCGGGTTCGGCGGAGTCGGATTCTTTCATCGTAGGGCCATCGGCTTGATCCATGTCGAAGAGATGAGTCTTGATGTATCTTTGTGCGATCTCGCCATTCTCGTCGATCCAGAGGAGGCTGTTCTTGAGTTTCTTGGAGTTGGGATCGTCGCTGGGCTCGTGGACTCCGACGGAGATGGGGAGTGAGTGCTTTTTGGCGGATTCCTGGAGGCCGAGGACGAGTGGCGATTTGTCGACGGGCTTGCAGAGCTTCTGGGACTCTTCGGGGCCGCTGGAGAGGTAGTCTGCGGCCTCAGGAAGGAAGACAGCCTTGGGTGATGTGAGCTATGTGATCCTGCTGGAGTGTATGAATGTATAACGTACCTTGGCACCTTCGGCGACAGCTTTCTCAATCACAAAGCGACATTGCTTCAAGTTGTCTTCCAGCGACGCCGTGGAGCAGATTTGACCAACAGCCTACGGAAGTTAGCATTGGTCGCCACTTTGCACAATTTGATTGGAAAAACTCACAATGCGGACCATTTTGCCTAGAATTTGGATAAGTGGGAGAATATTTGTTTAGAAAGACTGGGTATCTTGAGAAGTGAACAACGATCGGGAAGTCTGTATACGGGAATGAGAGACGAGACGAAACGTGTGTGCTGGCGAGAAGGGAAGGAAGGAGTTTGTGAGAGGAAAAGTGTAGTATCTTGTACTTGCAAGCAACTAACAACGACGCAGGTTGAAGGAGCGGTCTAGTATTTTCTCGGGTCATATAGCGGTAATCGAGCCATCACCGGCGGACAGACTCCTGGACGATTTCTGTGCTGCGCGGACGCATCGAAGCAATCGAAGCATGAGATGCGTCACTAACTACAGAGTTTGTGGCTGATATGCGAGAATGCGAGATCTGCCACGCGATTAATGCAGGTCCTGACTTCGGGAACTGTGGCACCCCCGAGCCGAAGCCGATCATTCACTTACATACACCTGAGGCGCCCCGATTGGGAAGGTATAGCTTAGGCTGCAAGCATACCTGTCAAGCTAGACTATCACGACCACTCCAACTCTAACACCAGCAACAATCATGAAAACACCCTCCGTGCTCTGCCTCCAGGCATTGCGCTCGCTCGCCCTCCCAGAAACTCGCCCATCATGCCTCCAATCCGCCCATCGAGCATACGCATCTCTGCCAGACTCGAAAAACAGCAAACCCAACATTACAACACCACCTCCACCTCCGCCCGTCAAAGAATACAAACCGCCCTCCGAACAACCAGGCTACAAGCTCCGCGAAAAGAGCGACAACTCTGAAGAATTCACACCCACTCCCCTCAGCCGACCCATCGGAATGCCCAACCCTCCGGAGCCCGGCGAGAACATGGGCAAAGACCCACGCTCACTACGCCAACGCCGCGACGACTTTGTAAACTACGACAAGCATCTCGCCCGCCGCTCCAAAATGACCAAGCAGATCGCCAAGCCATACTTCCGCGACTGGAGCAACCTGCGATTCCATAAGGGCAAGCAGTTCATCGCCAACGCCCGCTTGTTCAGAGCCGAGCATGCGCTCTTCTTCCCCAACTTCTTCGGCCAGACGCTGCGGAAAGACGCGATCAAGAACAACACCCGCGACGGCTACGGCGGGCTGGGACGCAACACTTGCGAGGCTATGGAGGGTAAGATCTCGGTTGTCAGCATTGCTAGTAACCAATGGGCTGTCAACCAGGTCAACACCTTCTGCTCGAAGAAAGAGAACCCAGCGCTGCACGAGACCCTGCAGAATGCCAAGGACTGCGCGCAAATGGTCGAGATCAACTGGGAAGAAAACTGGCTCAAGTGGTGGATTCTGCAATTCTTCAAGGGGAACCTGCGCAAGCAAAGGACGCTGGAAGAGCAAGGGCGCTACTTTATGGTGCGCCGCGGCGTTTCAGACATCATGAAGGAAGCCATTGGTTTGTTGAACGACAAGACTGGATATGTCTACTTGGTGGACGAGCACAACAGGATCCGCTGGGCGGGCAGTGCGATTGCTGAGCCGCAGGAGAAGGAGAGCTTGTACTCTGGGCTAAACAGGCTGATTCAAGAGGCGAGGATGCCCAAGTCGGAGAAGCCGGTGCAGACTCTGGAGGATGCTGTTGCCGATGTGATTGATGATGAGCCGAAGACTGGCAAGAAGTAACTTGGCGAGATCAGCTAGAGCCTTTTGCTATTTTCACCATTGCTGCTTGGTCAAACAGCAAGAATATCGAATTCGAAGCGGCCCAACGGAGAGACAAACCGCTCCCACACCCATTTGAGGTGTATCGGGACGGCCGTGCGACAATAGCTCGACGGAAGACAAACCTTCGAGAGCGCTCATTCTGAAGCCTTCGAAATGGCATTTGCCCTTGCCGGCGAACTTCAAAATCGGCCATCCCATCGATACGGACGCCACACAACATACCGAACACGCTCCACTCAACTCTAATCCAACATTGCACACAGTGCGTGTACATTCTACAGATAGGGCAAAGATCGAGCCAGTCCGGCGAGTCTCCACGCCCAAACACCCATTTACGTTTGTAAGCGTTGAAAGGAAGACTACATAGGGTCATGTACGATAGAGGAAGCGATTGTATAATTGTACTACAAGTCACTCGGCAAACCCTACACCAGAACGCATCATCTGATTGCTGTTGGCCAGAAAACTAGAACCCATTCCATCCGTCTTTCGCAGATGATGATGACGGGGTGAACGGAAGTGAGCATGGAATTGTGACCTGACGATGGGAAGGATCATCAGATGACAAGGACAATGCCATCATTGTTTCTCGTCGGTACAAACATCGTTAAATTCGAGAGACGAGAAAATGTTTGTTGTCTATGTACGATACAGTAAAGCAGAGTTCGCTTAGTAAGATAGATTTGACCACAGTGGTCGGTCTGGATTTGGGACAGAGTTGTTGATGTCAAGCTACTTAGTGTATGATAACTGTCTTTCACGCGAGGGGAGCTATGTACTGTATGGGTGCCATGTGTAAAGTCGTTTCGAGGATGGTGGGCTGTATTCACTAGATGTCATGCACTAACTTGAATGCAATGTAGGGCTGTCGTTTTCTAACATACAAGGTGTTGTTAGCAATAGGGAGTATATAGAAGCATCATTGGTCGCAGGTAGAAGGAAGGTAGGCAGCCCTCCATTACATATAAAAAGAGGTCACGCGCGCTGGCTCGAATGCGTGGACCGTCTGGCTGGGTTGTTGCAGATATGCGTCCGGTGAAGACGGTATGTCGAGATATAGCATTTCTGGTGACCAACTGCTCTCGGCTCCAGTGTAAGAGGCTGAGAACCACGGATACACAGACTGCTACAAAAAGAAGCGCACTAGCCAGCGAAGCAGGTCGTATGCACTTTCGAGATTCCTGAGCACTGTTTTGTTGCATAATCTTGTCGATGGGCAGAGCATAGAGCATGTAATTTGGCATCAGGGTTCGAGCTTATATTGAATCTGGTCGAGAAGCGCGTGTTGGAAGTTGAACAGATCCTCGAAAATCACAGACTTGCGACATGAATCGCAGAGGCCATTGGACTGTCGTGGTGAAGCGAATCGTGGTGACTCTGGATCACAAGAAGGGCCAAGGTCGATGATATTGATGCGTGGGTTGAGGAGTGCATCAACTTCTGCGGGTTGCAAAGAGTAATGTAGAGGTCGATCATAAAGGCGTGAGTTGTGGTATCTGACAACGAGGTGATGGTGATGGTTTGGACCATTTGGTCTGGTGTTGGTCGCTGTCATAAGACTCGGAATTCGGATATTGACCTGCAAATAAGTAGTACCTCGAGTGTAAGCCACTTCGCCAATGGGTAAGCTTTTGACGCAAAAAGATTAGAGAGTGCTAGCTGTTTTGGGAGAAGGGTATCATCGTTTGCACTTTTGGCATTCAGTGGCTATGAACGCAAGCCATTAGCTTTCCCGTCGTCCAGTTCGCCATGAAAAGCACACGCTCCCAAATGCACCGGCTGCTAAGCGAAGAAAATCTACTGCGCCTGTTTATGTAGTCAGTACGGTGTTCCTAACAATCCTTGCAAAGACTCCTCTAGATGAGGTGTACGCACCTTGACGGCGAAGTTGCGCTGAGGGAAGTGAGTCTGCTTCTTGGCCTGCTTCTCGGTGACAAGGTTCTGCTCGTGCTTGGTCATTCTCCTGCGGATGGCGCGGGTCTGCTTGGCGCGGAGGTCGAGCGGCAGGTACTTCTTGCCCTTGTAGAAGATGCGGAGCTGGGCGCGCTGGTTGGCGTTGATGACGGTGAGGACGCGGGCGATCGACTTGCGGACGTCGTGGCTGCAACGCAATTCGCGTCAGTATGCGATTCCATGTAGTGACTCCATGCTCATGCCATGTCATGCTGTTCCTCGCATTGCATCTCCACCAATCCAATCCTTCAATCCCGCATTCCATCTCTTTCGCATGTTCAGACTCGGGTTCGGGGTTGTTGGACGCACATCTTGCTCAGCTTGGACTGGGCACCACCGGCAATCTTCTGGGTGCGCAGGGCAACGAGCTCCTGCTTGAGCTCATCGAGCTGCTTCTGGAGATCCTCCTTGTTCTTGCCCCAAAGCTGCTGGGCTCTGACCTTGCCGGACGACTGCCAAATTCCACCGTCAGCACTTCGCCCTCAATCCAGGTATATGCGCGCAGTCGGATTTACCATTGTGAGTGATTGTCGGGGTGTGGAGGGTCGTTAGTCGTTGTCGAGGGTCGCGGGTAGCCTGGAATCGTCGTCTTCTCCCAAAGTTCGACTGATTGTGAAAGTGCTTGTGGGAGAGTGCTTGGCGCATCGGATCCAGCCGGCGCTAGAATGCAGTGCTAGGCCGAGAACGACTTCGAGCAGCTTCAGGGTCGCCGACCGCCGAGCTGCTACATCATCAAAGACGGGGTTGCCGACTGGACTGGAGGTGTCCATGAATTGGAGACTGCAAGATTGGAAAACATTGGACCTCGCTCCTGTCTAAACCGAATACTTCATTTCCTTCTCTTGACCTCTCCCTCAGTCGCGAAACTCGATACCCATCATGGCGGCTGCTGGTGCAACGTGGGCGCAAGTGCGACAGCAGGCTAGAGCAGCAGAGACACAGGTCGGTACTATTACAGACGAGACGCAACATGGCCACGGACTAATCAAGCCCACCAGACTGAATCGCTGTTCCACACATATGCACGTTTCGCCGCGAAATCAGACGTGGATCCTAAACCCAGCGAAGAAGAACAAAAGACCGAGGAGCAGCTGAACGAGATGCTAGAGAAGGTAAGCCACGCCCAGCAAACCATTCCGACAAAACAACCCAACTGACACTGACACCCAGCGCTCAGCCCTGATCGGCCAACTCTCACGAATCCTCGACTCCGAACCAACAACCTCCGCCCTCAAATCCACCAACCTCGCGCGCCACCGCGAGATCCTCTCACAGCACCGCACCGAGCTCTCACGTTTAAAATCGCAAATCTCCACCGCACGCGATCGCGCCAACCTCCTCTCCAATGTCCGCTCAGACATCAGCGCCTACAGGGCCCGCGACAACCCTGAATCTGCAGAAGCGGACTACATGCTGGACGAACGCCGGCGGTTGGATAATAGCCACAACATGGCCGACTCGGTTCTCAGCCAGGCTTACGCTGTGAACGAGAGTTTCAACCTGCAGAGGGAGAGTCTGAGTAGTATTCAGAGGAGAATTACGGGAGCCGCCGCGCAAATACCGGGGATCAATGGGTTGATGCAGAGGATTGGGACGAAGAAGAGGAGGGATGGGATTATTCTGGGCAGCTTCATTGCATTCTGTTGCTTGATGCTGTTCTGGTTTTGGTGAGGGGTGAATTTGGCGAGTTCTGGATCTGGATCTGGACTGTATTGTATTGTATGGGTTGCGAAGGCGTTCCGGAAAACCTTACCCAGGCACTGCGGATTGTGCATGTGTTCCACATGCGATATGGCCTACGAACGGTACAGCTTTTGTATATTGCCCCATACACACACACGTCGAAACGACATGGCCAGGTTGGCCATCTCTACCTTTCCCGTATCTCTTGCTCGACAAGCCTTCACATTGTCATTAACATAATCGCTGTGATCATAAGTAATCCTTACTTCCATCCTGCCTTGCATGCGCCAACTGGCCAGTCATGCTCCGGCAGAGGATGCTCTGATCAGTCCGAAACTCCCAAAACATGGCTATAGCAATACCAACATAACCGAAAAGCAGCAACACCCAAGGTAGATCCGCCCCAAAGAACCCCCAAACCCAGCGATCCGGACCACTCAATCGAGATCAGAAATACTTCATCAACTGCTCCTCATCCATCTCAGCCGCAATCTCCGGGTCAACATGGATCGGCACATTCACGCCCGGCGAAGGATTCGATGATAGCGGATGTTGGTGCTCCGAGCCAGCAGCAGACTTCACTTCCGCAGGCGAGTGGTGATGATAGTAGGGAGCCTGAGCCTGCGCTGCTGCTGCTCTCGTTGAAGGAGTAGAAGCATTTATAGTCTCGGGCGTGACGAAACCGGGCTCGCCGGTATCGACTGTGCGGGCGGAGGAGTGGCTCATTGTGCGGTGGTGCCGGTGTTCAGAGGCGGTGGGGGGCGAGGAGATTTGGTGATGATGCTGGCTTTGCGGATGCTGTCGATGGTGGTGGTGATGTTGGTAAGCGTGGGTTTGGTTTTCGCTCTCGGCCAGAATCTGTTGGCGCGCTATCCACCAGCGCTGCCGGTCTTCTTCGGCGAGCAGAGGCTGGTGGTTCCATTCGGAGGTTTTGGCCGAGTAGGGCATGTTCGAGTAGCGCTCTGAGAGGACTTTGACGGTTCTTTCTACCCCCGGCTGTTGCTGTTCGCTGGGGGCATTTTCGGATGGCTGTTGGTGGTAGAGTCTCGAGAGGGCGTCGTACAGCGCTGCTTCGGTGTTGACGAGGCGGTTCTCGAGGACTGCTAAGTAGCCGACTTGAGGGCCGCGTTGTTTTGCTTCCGGGTAGTGGCAGGCGACTTTGGCATCGATGCAGTGCGTGCAGGATGGGCTGTTGGGTGTTGTTAGTACGAACTCTTCTGTAGGGTGGCGTTTATCGCGTCTATGGACGGGTAATTGGGTGAGTACTACAGTTTACGGTCACACTACAATCGCGATCGTTAGCATGAATATTGGTTTATCGATGCGATCAGCTTCAGTGACACCACTTACTTTCGTCTTTCGCCGCCGGCATACCTCGCACGACAGAGGGTTCTGGTTCTGGTTCTGCTGTTGTTGCGCAGCTTCTTCCTACACGTACAGCCAAGGCATCAGCACAGTCCTTTCACGTGCCACGAACATGGGGCGATATCTTTCTTACGGAGGATTGTTTAGTCCGAGCGAGGGCTTGGGGTGTGTTTGACATGACGCGACTGGATGGGCGCATTAGAGGCGCAGCTTTGAGGTTGACGGACATTTGTGATGCCGGAGTGGCACTTGCACCTTGTGGGCGGGCGTCGCGATCGGATTGGCATACTTCCGAGGTTAAAGCTTCGAAATTTCCGTGTTGAGAGGAGAAATTGTTAATGCATGTGAGAATATCAGTGTCTTGATTTGACGTTCTTTACGTGTAGCTGAGGCTATGTGTTGTACAGTAATATCTTGTTCTAAGCAGACGGTAGCTCTGCTGCGCTGGAGAACTCCAAGTGTGGCCATCGCCGAGCCTGCCCTCGAGCGGCTCGCTTTCATCGATGCAGTGCATGGCTATGTTTCGTTTTTGAGCTCATGAGGCATCAGAGTGCTTGTGAGGTTTGAACAGTCTTGCAAGTATTCCTGTGTTGTATTCGTTGGGTATCAAGGACAGTTTCAGCACCAGCTCAAGTCTCCATCGCATCCGCGCCCTTCGTCTCGTCTCCCCAAAGGCCAGCAATCTTGAAAGGCTCAGCCATCGTCTGGACAATGGTGACCTGAGACTTGCCCTTGGGACCGACCTTCTTGGTCTCTTTCACGGTCGGCAGACGGATTCTGTCCTCGTTGATGTCGTTGAGCACGACAAGCGAGGCAGCGTGCAGGTTGGGAACGCCACCTCTTCCGAGACGGCCACGCTTGCGCGCAACGTCCACCAGGAATCGTGTGGGCAGATCGCTGTGGGCTGTGACAATGGGTGCAAGCTGGTAGTAGTCGACCAATCTCTGCACGCCGTCCTCGGTCTTTTCCATCTTCTCCATGAGCGCCGCAACGGCCTTGATGGGGTCGGCAAGCGCTTGCTTGGGAAGAACCTTCTTCACAGCCACAGCCTTCTGTGCGCTCGGGGCCTTCTTCTTCTGAACTGCAACACCAGACTCCTCCTCGTCGTCCTCATCGTCATCGTCCTCATCATCGTCCTCGTCGTCCACGTGCTCCAGGGCCCGCGCTTGCGCCGAAGCCAGCAGCGCAGCCATGGGGTTGCTGCCGTCGTCTTCCATATCCTCGTCGCCCTCCATATCAATCAGACCACCGTCCATCTCCATAGCACCAGCAGCGGCGCGGCCGCTGGGACCAGTCATGGGCTGATCGACGACAGCGCGACCCTCTCTGCGTGCCTTTGCGGTTTCCCTCCTCTCCTGCTGCTCGGCCTCCTTCTTCAACTTCTGCTCCTCAATCTCGGCGAGCACCTGTGCTTTGAAAGGGTATGAGTTGGGAATGCCGGGGTCCTTCTTCAGACGGCTGACCCATTGCGGGTTCTTCTTGGCTGCTTTGCGGTCTTTGCGCTGCTTCTCGGCGGACTTCTTCTTGATGTTGTGGTGCAGGCGCGTGGACACACGCTTAGAGGTGGGCTTGCCGACCTTCATGGTGACGGCTGAATAAACTGTTGTTGTAGGTGGAAAGGTTGGTGTATTGGATGGCTCGGCCGGACGAGCACCTGCCTGGCGATAAGATCTGGACTGCGCAACTTTTTTGGATTGGCGGGAGCGGAGCCAGGAATTCTGCCGCTTGAGCGGTGAAGGCGAGAGTACCTACCACTAGGTAGGTAGGTACATGTAAACTTTTATCCACAACTGTTACACCATCTATGTATGAAATTATTCAATGCACTCCACGGAAGCCAAATGGCGTTCTTCGCGCTCACTGACACCTAGATGAGGAAAGATCATTACGGAGATGTTGGGCATATGCCCCGACATCCTGATGGACGACAATCTTATTCTCTACGCTCCTAATGTGCGATCACGAAGTCCAGTGAGGAACCTGGCCCTTGTCACCAATCTCTCCATCAGCATCCCGAGGAAGATCATTTTGAATCTTCTTTGGCGTCGGCCTCTTGAAGTGTGGCTTCAGCGGCTCCCAGCTCTCAGCATTGTAATCCGACTGAACTTTGGCACACTTCTTCAACCCCCAGTCAGTCACGCCGACCATCAGACAAGATTCGAACATGAACGCCATACTGCCTTCGCCAACTTTCATGGGCTTCAACTCAGCATTTGACGCTTTCTCATGCGTCGCCGCGTCTGGGCCGTGAGCGGACATGACATTGTGCAGAGAAGCTCCGGCAGGTTGGAACCCGCCACCTGTCTTGGCATCGTACTGGCCGCCAATGAGGCCCATGAACTCACTCATCGTGTTGCGATGGTACCAGGGTGGTCGGAAAGTGTCCTCTGCCACTAGCCACCTAGGTGGGAAGATGACAAAGTCTGCAACCGCGGTGCCGGGGTGATCGGACTGCGCAGTCAAGACTGTGAAGATGCTCGGGTCAGGATGGTCGTAGCTGATGCTACCCATCGTGTTGAAGCGGCCAAGATCGTACTTGTACGGATAGTAATTGCCATGCCAGGCGACTACGTCGAATGGTGTGTGCTTTTGCTCGGCAGCGAACAGATGACCGGCGAACTTGGAGAGGATTGTGTAAGTGTTTTGGCCGTCATGGTCTTCGACAAATGAAGCAACAGGTGCTTGGAAGTCTCTGGAATTCGCCAGCGCGTTGCTACCCATTGGCCCGAGATCTGGCAATGTGAAGTGATTCTGGTACAGCTCCAAGATGTAACCCCGAACAGGTCCTTCAGGCAACGTTACTCGGTACCGGATACCACGCGGGATGACACAAATCTCATTCGGCCTCACCAGGATGTTACCAAGCTCCGTCTGGATGTCGAGCACGCCGTGTTGGGGCACGATCAGGAAGTCCCCATCCGCGCTGTAGAAGGCCTCATGCTCATGCATGTCTTTGCCAGCCGCATAGATGAACATGCCGATCCCAGCCTTCATGGTAGGATCGCCTGCACCCGCTACAAGGTGCAGCGAATGGACCCAGTCGACCGTCTCGTCCAGATCGAAAGGATCCCATCTCAGCTGGTTGGGAATCTGGTGTATCCTTTCATGGGGCTTGTTTTCGGGATTCGTGTTGTAAGTCGAGCTTTCCCGTGGCGCAAAGGGAGCATGAGCGCTGGCTGGTAGGATGCGGTATAACCAGGACTGCTGATTCTCGTGTCTGGGTGCTGTGAAAGCGGTTCCTGAGAGTTTCTCGTTGTAAAGACCGAGGGGCGCTTTCTGGGGGTTGTTGGCTCCGATTGGCAAGGCGCCTTCTACCGCCTCGGTCTCGTGGTAGGTGTTGAAGCCATTCTGGTATTTGTATTTCTCAGAGACGCTGAACTCGGTGAAGGGCATATTGGAAGATGTGGGGAGATGGAGAAGTCTGTTTCGAGGGGCAGTGCTAACAACGCAGAGATGCAGTGGTTATATCTGTGATTCACGCATACCTTGTCAAGACTATTGGAAAGGTTCGCGGAAACGGATCAGCAATGATGATGCCGTGTAAGTACGTTGACGGCTAACTCCTCGGCTGATGAACGATGGAAGTAGGCCGCACATCCGCGCCTATTTTCCTCGCGCGCAAGTGTCCCGCCACGATGCAGCTGTCACAATTCCGCAGGTGGATTTGACTCGACAACACTTTCCTGATTTACCATTCTGAGTCAATCAAATAATAACGGGTCTGGCCTGGTCACACGATGGCATGCACTTCTTTCTGCCCCTCTCTGCGGGGTTCCCTCCCCGCATTCACGAGTCTCAGTTGGAGCTCTAGCAGGAACGACCCGCAACGACCGAATAGATGTGAGCTCCCATCCATCAACAACGCTCACACGACACTTCCAATCTGTCTACTGCACACGCACTCAACATTTCCTCGTACGCTGTCATTCCGCTGTTGATCAACTGCCGCGAATTGTTGCCATTGTCTAAACGATTCCGCTCCCATCCAGCATTAGCAACTACAATCCCGCTCATCAGATACAGTTACGGTAAGCTGCAGAAAGCAGCTTCAACCCATTGACACCACCAACATCAGACTGTCTACCCATTGACGGCGCCTTCCAATGGCGCCTCTTGAAACTTGGGTGGACATTGATCCGCAGTCTCATTTCTCCATCTACAACATCCCCTTCGGCATCATCACCACTGAAGACAACAAGAAGCCTCACCCGGCCATTGCCATTGGCGACTATGCACTCGATCTGCAAGCCTTCACTGAAGGCAACGGCTTCTCCGCCCTTTCCACCATCCAGCCGTATCAGAAGGTCTTCTCCGAGCCAACTCTGAACGCTTTCGCCGCCCTCACTCGTGAGTTCCACACGATCGTCAGAGAGTACCTACAGAGTGTGCTGCTTCAAGGAGGCCCATTCCCGGAGATACTCGAGCGAAACTGGGAGCTGCGCAAGAAAGCCCTCATTCCACTCGACAAGTGTGAGAATCACATGCCGATGAAGATTGGTGACTACACCGACTTCTATGCCGGCCTCAACCACGCCCACAACGTGGGCACCCTGTTCCGCGGAGCCGAGAATGCCTTGCAACCGAACTACATGCATTTGCCTGTTGGATATCACGGAAGAGCTTCGAGCGTGGTCGTTAGTGGTACACCAATTCAGCGTCCAAACGGCCAGATCTTGGAGAACAACACTTCAGAGGTCAAGCAGCCGATCTTGGCTCCCAGCCGTAAGCTTGACTTCGAGCTTGAGCTGGGCTGCTTTGTGTGCGCCAACTCGGACATGGGAGACATCATCAGAATCGAGGATGCACCCGACTACCTCTTTGGCATGGTCCTCTTGAACGATTGGTCCGCACGCGACATTCAGGCGTGGGAGTACCAACCTTTGGGCCCAGTCCATAGCAAGAACTTCGGCACCTCCATCAGCCCTTGGGTCGTCTTGATGGACGCCCTCGAGCCCTTTGCCACCCACGGCATTCCGAGCAAAACCAAGCCGCTTCCTTACCTCGACGAGAAGAAGAAGGACAATCACTTCGACATCGATCTCAAAGTCAACATCACGACCCACGAGGGTAAGACGACTACCGTGAGCGAGACCTCTTCGAAGAACCTCCTCTTCTCGTTCCCGCAGATGCTAGCCCACCATACCATTGGCGGTTGCCCATTCAATGTCGGCGACCTCCTGGGTAGCGGCACCATTTCCGGTCGAGCCGAGAATGAGAAAGGGTGTCTGCTTGAAATGAGCGGGAACGGCGAGAAGGAGATACAGCTCGCTGGTGGCGAGAAGCGTACTTATCTCGCCGACTACGATGAGGTCGCCATCTCCGGCGTCTGTGGGAGTGAGCCGGGTGCTCTCGTTGGGTTTGGCGAGTGTTCGGGCACTCTCGAGCCTGCTGCCGAGCTCAAGTTTTCTTCATCAGAAGTTTGAGGAGAGCACCAAGTGGGGAGGTGCTGTCAATGTATCGTGACTTCATGCTACTGTACCGTAGGTTCGTACGTGTTTTGGTATTGATTCATGTCTTCCAAAAACATGTTGCATTATCATCAGGCTACCTTCACGCTCGGTCTGGGCATTAGGCACCAGCGGATTGCACATCGCTTGAATGTTGTGCCACAGGCATACAGCTCTACGCTGCGCTAAGCGCCCATGCCCCAAAAACGTATAGTATATCATTCCGTCATATTCAATCATGACGCATCGGTCTGTTTCTCCGACACAGCTTACTTTTTCGAGGTAATGCCTAATTGCCTCGACTTGTCCCAATACCTAGGCCCCACTATCTCCTTCTCAGCTCAATCGGTGTTGTAGTTGCCGCTGCTGCAGCTACAAGAGGTGCTACCAGCGACGTTGGCGTGTCGAAAAGGTGATGGTCCCAGTGAGATACTCGTAATTTCTACTGACTGCCTCTCGACAGTATCTCGCTGGACTACCGTATCTCAAATCACCTGTTGTCCATTATATCCAGCCTTCTCATCGAAAAGCTTCATCTTGACAACACTGCTACCCTCGCGCACCGCTTCATCAGATCTGCGACCTAAGCCCATCAACACAATGCATATGTTCAGAGACAGAGTCCCGCCAACGATATCTCTGCGCGGCATATGCACCGCGATCGCCAACATATCAATTCTGCGAGTCATTCAGCGGAATGATACAAGCACAAAGTGACAAGCTGATGATCGTTCCGTGCAAGTCACCTAGAAAATAGGCGCTGTCTTTCCGTTTCCGCTTCCACGGGCCCACTTTTAACATTCAGTCCACTCCACTTTCTCCCCCGACTCAACCCCGCGCGGGGGTAAGACTTCCACTTTTGACTCTCTCTTGTACCGAACTGCTCCTCTTCTTGTGCGGATTACACGCGCTGATGACCGGCATCGAGATCGGCTGTGTGTTGATTGGGCCCCGCGGACACAACACCGCGCAGGCAAACAACCAAGGCCGAAAGGCCGTTTGCTGACCAGGCCGTCCTCGGCTACTACGTTATTGACATTCGACAAAGTAGGTAGCTAGGTGAGATCTTCCTCCATACTATATCTATCCCACCTCCCGGTCTCTACAATTCATGTCTGGTCATCGTCCATTGTAATCACAAATCTTCCTTAGCCATGGCACAAACAACGCAGGAACCACAAGGCATCGTCCAACTTCTCCTCCAACCTCACATTCTTCCATTCTTCCTCATTGCCCTCATCTACACAGCCGTCAAGATTCTCGATCGAACGGACATACCTAAGATCAAGGGCCTGCCCGAGATTCCAGGTCTGCCTATCGTCGGCAATCTATATGGACTCGGCGACAACCAGGCCAAAAAAGCGGCGGAATGGAGCAAGAAATACGGGCCTGTCTTCCAGGTCCGCATGGGAAACCGCCGCATCATCTTTGCGAATACATTCGACAGTGTCAAAGAGCTATGGATTAGCAACCAGTCTGCACTCATTAGCCGGCCGAAGTTGCACACTTTCCACTCGGTAGTGAGCTCTAGCGAAGGCTTCACAATCGGAACTTCACCCTGGGATGAAAGCTGCAAGGCTCGACGCAAGGCCGCGGCCACCGCTCTCAACCGACCCGCAGTGCAAAGCTACATGCCCATCATCGACTACGAGTGCACGAAGAGCATCAAAGAGATGCTCATCAACAGTGACGGAGGCAAGAACGACGTCGACCCGGCTCCGTATTTCGCACGCTTTGCCCTCTCAACCTCTCTCACACTGAACTACGGTGAGCGGATCGATGGCAACATCGACGATGCTTTGCTGCAAGAAATCACACACGTCGAGCGTGAGATCAGCAACTTCCGATCGACGGCCAACAACTGGGCCGACTACATTCCTTTGCTGAGGCTCATTCCTGGCGGCACCAGTAAGGCACTGGACTACAAGAAGAGGCGTGCGGTGTACATGTACAGGCTGATTGATATGTTGAAGAAGAGGATTGCAGAGGGCACTGATGTGCCGTGCATTACTGGCAACGTACTCAAAGACCCGGAAGCCAAGCTGAACGCTGGTAAGTCTATTTGGAATATCACACTTGTAAAGACGTCGGGGCCTTGCAGCATCACTAACACCCACCCTCCCAGCCGAAGTAATGTCCATTGGCCTTAGCATGGTCTCCGCCGGCCTCGACACCGTCCCAGGAAATCTAATCATGTGCATCGCCTACCTCGCCTCCCCCGGCGGCCAAGACATCCAAGCCCGAGCCCTCGCCGAAATCAACAAAGTATACCCCAACAACGACGCCTGGGAGCGCTGCCTGACCGAAGAAAAAGTCCCCTACATCACGGCCTTGGTGAAGGAAACCCTGCGCTTCTGGTCCGTAATCCCGATCTCCCTGCCCCGCGAAAGCATTCGGGACATCCGTTGGGGAGACGCCGTGATCCCGAAGGGAACAAGTTTCTACATGAATGCTTACGGCGCCCATTACGATGATTCGCACTTCAAGAACCCCTGGGATTTCAACCCGGAACGCTACTTGGCGGACACGAGTATCGACGATGCGTCCGCGACGAGGGGAACGCCGCATTACGCTCTTGGGGCTGGGAGCCGGATGTAAGCCCAATTCCCCCTGTCGTTTTCCAATCCCGCAAATCTGCAACCCGACCACTAACCAAATTTTTATTAGGTGCGTCGGCGCCCACCTCGCCAACCGCGAACTCTACACGGCCTTCCTGCGCTGCATCATCGCCTTTGAAATCCTGCCTCCACAGAAAGCCAGTGACCAGCCGATTCTGGACTGCTTCGGCTGTAATCAGATGCCGAATGGGCTTACGATGGATTGCAAGCCTTTCAAGGTTGGGTTGAGGGTTAGAGATCGCGCGATGGTTGACAAGTGGATTGCGGAGAGCGAGGAGCGGACGAGGGATGTTTGATCGATGGTGATGGAAGAACGGAGGGATGACTGAATGGCGTGGCCGTTGATCCGTGTGGAGCGGCTGTTGCTTTGAGCGTCATCAGGGGAATTGATATCTTAGGGAGAAATGGAAAGGAAAAGGAGTCAGAAGAAAGAAACCTTGACCTCTCAAGTTGCGTTGTGTTGTCACAGTGTATGTACTACGGGCGTATTATCTCAGCCCTTTCGTGCTTGCCGCCATACCTCAGATCATGCTACATGCCAGTATCAGTGAAATACGCACCTATCGGTCCAACAAACCTCGCCACGTACGGATGATTGTAAATTGAGTGCATGAATAAGCATTACATATTATCTTTGTATAGTATATTTGTGTATTAACCATCGAACAGCGAGCCCAGTACATCGGACTCGATCGAATCATCATCATCGTTGCGCGCTTCATGACGCGTAGCCTGGAAAAAAA
>Ga0265797_10003667_pt1 | contig 24392 bp, 24 predicted proteins | sample P2T30metagenome_FD_192433 | JGI IMG/M metagenome (GOLD analysis project Ga0265797, IMG submission 192433) | Plant litter microbial communities from East Loma Ridge, Irvine, California - P2 T30 | ecosystem: Environmental > Terrestrial > Plant litter > Unclassified | place: USA: California... | reverse complement strand
GGCTGACGGGCACCCGCGACGGTTCGCTCGACGCCGAGGACGAGCAGGCGTGGCTCCGCACCCTCACCGACCTGCGGCTGACGATCGCCGACCGGCTGGGCATCGAGGACGCCGACGACGAGGAGCGGTCCGTCGAGGCCGACGCGGGCGTCGGCCTGCGCGACGTCTACGACTGGCTCGGCTACGTGCAGGAACACCTGGTCGTCACGCTCACGTCGCGCTGACGGCCCACGGCCTGGAGGCTCGGATCACCTCCGGTGCGGCGGGTCACCCCAGCAGGTCGTCGCGGTGGGCTCGCGCCCAGTCGGTCAGGCTCCGGGGCGCGGTGCCGGTGATGCGCAGGACGTCGTCGCTCATCACGTCGACGCCGTCGAGGCCGCGGCGGACGACCCGGCCGAACTGCTGCCGGAGCCCCTCGGCCTGCCACGCGGGCACGCCGCTCAGGCGCAGCACACCGGCGTAGACCCGGCTCGGCAGGTGCAGGGCGCGCACGGGTCGGCCGAGCCCGGTGGCGAGCGCGGCGGCGACACCCCGCGCGTCGAGCAGATCCGGCCCGGTGAGCACCGGTTCGGTGCCGTCGTGGCCGTCCTCCGTCAGCACCCGGGCGGCGGTCCGGGCGATGTCCTCGGTGTCGATCCAGCCGATCACCCCGCGGCCCGTGGTGTGCGGGAACCACCCCCGTCGGATCGCCGGCGCCGAGGGCTGCACGTTCGTCATGAACGACGAGGGGTGCAGGATCGTCCACGCCAGCCCGCTCTCGCGCACCAGCCGGTCGATGTGCCAGGCGGCACTCGCCCACGACATCGGGGAGTGCTCGGCGGCGTCCCCGCCCGACAGCTGCACGATCCGGCCGACCCCGGCCCGCTGCGCCGCACGGACCCCGGTGGTGCCCTGCTCGCGCTGCCGCTGGCTGACCGGTGTCACGAGGAAGAACCGGTCGACCCCGTCGAGCGCCGCGGTGAGCGCGTCCTCGTCGTCCAGGTCGGCCAGGCGGCCGTCGATGCCCCGCGCCCGGAGCGCGTCGACCTGCTCGGGTCGTCGGACCACGGCTCGCACCGTCACCCCTGCCGTCCGCAGCAGCTCCGCCGTCTTGCCCCCGACGTCCCCGGTCACGCCGGTGACCGCCACGATCTCGCCCATGTCTGCTCCTCGTCCCACTGATCCGTTTTTGTATCAGTTTCCTGATACCGCAACGTACGCCGGTACGATCACCCCGTGCCCCAGGAACTGCCAGCCCCGTGCGACGACGTCGACGGCATCGTGGCGTGGACGGTGATCCGGGCCGCACGGACGCTCTCCCGCCGACTCGCGGCCGAGCTGGCGCCGCTCGGGTTGACACCCGTCGAGTTCGGGGCGCTCATCCAGCTCGCGGCAGCCGGCGAGCTCAGCCAGGCCGACCTGGCGCGGGCGGTCGGCGTCCGGCCGCAGAGCATGACGACGCTCGTCGGGGGGCTCTCGACGCGGGGACTCGTGGAGCGGGGGGCTGCACCCGGCCGGGGACGGTCCTCCCGGATGCGGCTGACCGACCAGGGCGAGGCGCTGCTGGCACGCGCCCACCCGATCGTCCGGGCGAGCAACGCATGGTTCGGCGACGGTGCGGAACCGATCTCGGCGACCCTGCTCCCGCTGCTCGAGCCGGACGCGGGCGACGACGGGTCCGCCGTTCCCTGAGCGATATCAGAAGGCAAACTTGCAAGGTTGGCTGGTGACGGACTAGCCTCCGGGGCGTGACCGACGCACCGGAGACCGACCCGACCGACCTGGCCGACGCCGTGCTGACGATGCACGGACGACTGCGGCGGTCGTTGCTGGCCTCGAAGTCGGACGACGTCACGGCGTCGCAGACCGCCGCCCTCGGACGCCTGCTGCGGCACGGGCCGGCCACCATCGCCGACCTCGCGCGAGCCGAGGGTGTCCGACCGCAGTCGATGGGCGCGACCGTCCAGGCCCTCGTCGACCTCGGCCTGGCCGAGCGGCAGGCCGACCCGACGGACGGCCGGCGGTCGATCGTCAGCGCGACGGCGGCCGGTCGGGACGCCCGCCAGGCCGCCTGGGCCGCGCGGAACCACGAGCTCGCCGAGCGACTCGCGACCCTCCCCGAAGCGGACCGCCGCGTCGTCGCGCGGGCGATGGACCTGCTCGGGCCGATCGTCGATCCCTGACCCGCACCCCTCGCCCAGTCCTGCAACCGGAAGAAGCGCTCTCACGTCCACCACCACGACCCCCGACACGACCACGGGCAGCGGCTTCGGTCCGAAGCTCCTCATCCCGGTGCTCGTCGGGCCCCTGCTCAACCCGATCAACACCACGATGGTGTCGGTCGCCCTCACCCCGATCTCCCGCGACCTGGGCATCGGTGCGGCGCAGGCGATCTGGCTCGTCGCGGCCCTGTACCTGGCGAGTGCGATCGCGCAGCCCACGATGGGCAAGCTCGCCGACCGGTTCGGCCCGAAGAAGGTGTTCCTGACCGGGCTCGTCATCGTCGGGATCGCCGGGGTGGTGCCCGAGGTGCTGACCGGGTTCGGCGGGGCCGTGTTCGCCCGGGTGCTCATCGGCATCGGGACGTCGTCGGCGTACCCGGCGGCACTCACCACCCTCCGGCAGCACTCCGTCCGGATCGGGAAGCCCACGCCGCCGCTCGTGCTCGGGGCGCTGTCGATCACGTCGCTCGTGTCCGCCGCCGCCGGCCCACCGCTCGGCGGGGCGCTCATCGCCGCGTTCGGCTGGCACGCGATCTTCCTGGTGAACGTGCCGCTCGCGGTGTTCGGCATCGTCGTGGCGACGCTCTGGCTGCCGTCCGACCGGCTGCGTCCACGAGACGACGCCGAGCTGCCGGTGCTGCAGGCGCTCGACCCGCTCGGCATGGTGCTGATGACCGGGACCGTCTCGGCGCTGCTCGTCTTCCTGCTCGACCTGTCCGCCGGGTTGTGGTGGCTGCTCGCGGTGGCCGTCGTGCTGCTCGTCGCCCTCGTGGCGTGGGAGCTGCGGGCCGTGCGACCGTTCGTCGACGTGCGGCTGCTCGCCCGGAACGGCGCGTTGTCGCGCACGTACGGCCGCCTGTTCCTGACGTACCTGCTCGCCTACACGATGACCTACGGGTTCTCGCAGTGGGTGCAGGACGTCGCGGGCTACCCGAGCGACGTCGCCGGGTACATCCAGCTGCCGGCCGCGATCGTCGCCGGGGTGGCCTCGTTCGTGGTCGCACGGAAGACCGCGATCCGCGGGCCGCTCGTCGTCGCCGCACTGGTGCCGATCCTGGGCGGTGTGCTCCTGCTCTTCCTGCACACCGGGTCGCCCGTCGTCCTGCTCGCCCTGACCCCGGCGCTGTTCGGGGTGCCGCAGGCCCTGGCGTCGGTGTCGAACCAGGCGGCGCTGTACCGGCTCGTCCCCGCGGAGTACATCGGCACCGCGGCCGGGCTGTCGCGCACCGCGGTGTACATCGGGGCGATCGCGGCGTCCTCGCTCATCGGTGGCGTGTTCGGCGAGGCCCCGACGACGCCGGACCTGCACGTGCTGGCGTGGGTGATCCTCGGCGTCGCGGTGCTCCTGACCGTGCTGACCCTGGCCGACCGGCGCTTGCGGGACGCCGACGCCGGCGCCGGGCGCTGACGCTGGCGCCCGCCGCCTGACGCTTCGTGAGCACAAATGGTCGAGTCGCCGCGGTGCACTCGACCATTCCTGCTCACGAAGCACCTCCCCCGCGGCCGGTACCCTGATCCGGTGACCGACCCGACCCCCACGCACTGGACCCTGACGCTCGTCTGCGACGACCAGCCCGGGATCGTGCACGCCGTCTCCGGAGCGATCGTCGCCGCCCAGGGCAACATCACCGAGTCGCAGCAGTTCTCCAGCGCCGACACGAACACGTTCTTCATGCGCCTGCAGGTGATGGCGCCGGTGGACCGCGCCGCCTTCGAGGCAGCACTCGCCCCCGTCGCCGCCCGCTACGACGCCCGCGTCCAGCTCGACGTCGTCGGTCGTCCGCTGCGCACCCTCGTGCTCGTGTCGAAGGCGGGCCACTGCCTGAACGACCTGCTCTACCGGCAGCGCGGCGGACAGCTGCCGATCGAGGTCCCCCTCGTGCTGTCGAACCACGCGGACCTGTCCGAGCTCGCCGCGTTCTACTCCGTGCCGTTCGAGCACCGTCCGGTCACCGACGCCGAGTCGAAGGAGCAGATGGAGCGGCGCGTGCTGCAGGCGGTGGAGGAGCACGACATCGAGCTCGTGGTCCTCGCCCGCTACATGCAGATCCTGTCGCCCGAACTCTGCGCCGCACTCGAGGGGCGTGCCGTCAACATCCACCACTCGTTCCTGCCCGGCTTCAAGGGCGCGAACCCGTACCGGCAGGCGCATGCCCGCGGGGTGAAGCTCATCGGTGCGACCGCGCACTTCGTGACGAGCGACCTCGACGAGGGCCCGATCATCGAGCAGAACGTCGTCCGCGTCGACCACACCAAGGAACCGGCCGAGCTGGTGTCCATCGGGCAGGACGAAGAGTCCCGCACGCTCACCCAGGCGGTGCGCTGGATCGCGGAGGACCGCGTCCTGCTCGACGGCGCCCGCACCATCATCTTCAAGTAGGCAGCACCATGACCAACGCCCCGCAGTCCCCCGTCGACTGGGAATCGGTCCCCGACCCGGCAGCCGTCCGGCAGCCGCGACGGCGGTTCGAGGCCTGGATGATCCTGCGGATCGCCGTGATGGTGTTCGGCCTGCTGTCCCTGGCCTTCTGGGGCTACTGGTCGTGGCAGCTCCCGCTCCCCGGCTACCTGTTCATGGTCGGGGCTCCCCTGTTCGCCGCGGTCGTCTGGTACTTCTTCCGGTCGCCACGCTCCCCGATCGAGACCGACATCGTCGGCAAGACCATCGTCGAGGTCGCCCTGGTCGTCGCCGCAGGCGCGACCTGGATCTCCATCGGCCACCCGGTCGTCGGCATCGTCTTCATCGTGATCGCCGCCCTGAGCGGCGTGATCGCGTTCCGCAAGGAGACCGCATGAGCACCACGGGCCTCCAGACCGGCCAGGAGGCCCAGCGCACGCTGGTCCGCGCAGCCCGCGTCGTCGACGCGGCCGGCACCACGGCCGACGGCTGGGTCCTGGTCGTCGGCGACACGATCCACGCGACCGGCTCCGGCCCCGAGGCCCCTGCGGCCGACCGGGTCGTCGACCTGGGCGACGCGGTCCTGACGCCCGGCTTCGTGGACCTGCACGGGCACGGTGGGGCGACCGAGGCGTACGAGGACGACTCGTTCGACCGTTCGCTCGCGATGCACCGTTCGCACGGCACGACCCGCTCCGTCCTGTCGCTCGTCGCGAACCCGGTCCCCGCTCTCGCGGCGTCGCTGGCCCGCGTCCGCGCCGTGATGGCGACCGACCCGCTCGTGCTCGGTGCGCACCTGGAGGGGCCGTTCCTGTCCCCGCAGAACAAGGGTGCCCACAACGAGTCGTTCCTGATCGACCCGACCCCCGCGGCGGTCGACGCGCTGCTCGAAGCGGGCGAGGGCGTCGTCCGCCAGGTCACGATCGCGCCCGAGCTGCCCGGAGCCCTCGATGCCGTCCGCCGGTTCGTCGAGGCCGGCGTCACCGTCGCCGTCGGGCACACGGTCGGCACGTACGACCAGGCCCGCGCCGCCTTCGACACCGGCGCGACGATCCTGACGCACGCGTGCAACGCGATGCCCGGGCTGCACCACCGCGCACCGGGGCCGATCGGCGCCGCCGTGGCGGACGACCGTGTGACGCTCGAGCTCATCCTGGACGCCGTGCACGTGCACCCGGTCGTGGCGGACACGCTCTTCCGGGCGACGCCGGGTCGTGTGGCGCTGATCACCGATGCGATGGGTGCCGCCGGCGCTGCGGACGGCTCGTACCGACTCGGGTCGCTCGACGTCACGGTGACCGACGGCGTCGCACACGTCGCGGGGACGGAGACCATCGCGGGGTCGACGCTGACGCAGGACGTGGCGCTCCGCAACGCGGTCTCGCTGGCCGGGCGGACCCTGCCCGAGGCCGTGGCGGCGCTGACGAGCGTGCCGGCCGGCGCGCTGGGGCTCGGCGACCGCGTGGGTCGGCTGGCGCCGGGGTTCGCCGCGGACCTCGTGGCGCTGTCGCCGTCGCTCGAGGTGCAGCGCGTGTGGGGCGGCGGGCGCGAGCTGCGCTGAAGCGCGCACGGCACAGACGGCTCGCTCGGACACGTCACGGCAGGTCGGTCGGGCGGGGGTTGAGGGGCTCACCGAACCGTGGGGCCCGGCCCGGGACGCAGTGCCCGTCGATGGACACGTCCGCGTACGAATCGAACGCCTGGAAGAAGATGGCGAACCCGTCTGCCGCTGTCCCACCGAGGTACCCCTTCGGGTAGCTGATGACCGTCCGCTCCGGCGTGAGTTCCGTGTCGTGCTGAACACGCGCACCCTCGTACCCGATCGCCGCGAGGGCCCGGGTGACCCGCTCGGCAACCTGATCCGCTGTACCAGGAAGCGGGAGCCGCCGAGTGCTCGCGTAGGTGTACTGCGCAGCGTCCTCGCCATCACCTCCGCAGAGGTTCCACCCTGGGTCCTCGTCACCCCAACCCTCCTGCCCGACGACCGAGCGCACGGCGGCGAAGATGTCCAGGACGTCCTGGTGCGACTGTTCGACGTTCATCGACGTGTCCTTCTGCATCGGGGAGTGCGGGACGGGGCCGGTGCACCCGGCCAGGAGCGCGGTGACCACCAGGGCTCCGGCGAGGGCGGCGCCCCGCGGTTCAGAGCATCGGGTCACCGGTGCCCCCGGTCTGCCAGCCGTACATGAGCCAGTCGTCCTTGGTCTGCTGCCGCATCCGATCGAAGGGGCCGCCGCGCTCCGGGATCTCGTCTCCGAGTCCCATCGCCGCTCGTGCAGCGTTGTACTGGGCGGTGGTCCCGTTGTCGGAGTAGGAGTACCGGCCGTCGTCGTCATCGCCGTCGTACGGCCCGTGGCGGGTGACGCCGTGCAGGGTGTCCGGCCCACGGCCCTCGGTCTCGGAGCTGAACGCGTGCGCGTCCCACGTGGACTCGGTCGGGTCACGCCGACCGGACAGGTTCTGCCCGGTGACGGCCCAGCCGTCCTTCGCGCCCTGGCTGGCGAAGACCTGCCCCTCGGGCACATGCAGCGCGGACGCGTTCGGTACGGCGTCCGTCACACCGGCCGAGCCGAGCAGCACCACGTGGTCGGCGTGGGTCTTCGTCAGGGCGATGGTCGCCACGGTCGTGCCGTAGGAGTGCCCCATGACGGTCAGGTCGGCGTCCCGCCCGGCAGCCGCTCGTGCCGCGTGGAACCCGTCGAGGTCGGCGACGAGTCGCTCGGCGCCCGCTCGCGCTCGGTCTTCCGCCAGGACGGTCCGGAACGACGGGTCGTCGGCCATCGGCGGGTGGTAGCCGATCCAGGACACGACGGCGATGTCACTGCGGCGGATGCCAGCCACACGAGCCTCCTCACGACGCATCCCGCGGGCGATCGCGCTGTAGTCCTGCACCGTGCCGTCCTGGTACGTCGCGGTGTTCATGCCCGGCACGATGACGCTGACGTGCGTGGCACGGTCGAGGTCACCCGCGACGACCTGCGCGAGCGGGGGACGGTCGTCGACGAGTGCCACCAGCGAGACCGGTGTCGTGGCGAGGGTGTCCTGGATGTTCCGGTAGGCGTCGCGCTGCCGCTCCCAGACGAGCAGCTGCTCCCGTGCCGTCGCCGCTTCGGCCGGGTTCCGGGCGGCGTCGTGCCGCCCTCGCCAGTGGCGGACCTGCTTGCGGGCGTGTGCGAGCCGGTCAGCCAACACCGTCGTGTTCGCCCGTGCCCGCGCCCAGGAGGCGACACCGTTCAGGTTGCCGATGACCGCCGGCATCGCCGCGACGAACGCCCGCTGGACCGTGGACGGCACACCGTCGACGCCCGACATCGCCTGCCACCACCCGGCCACCTGCGCAGGGTCGAGTCCGGCGAGCCGCTCGGCGACCCGTGCGTCGTCACCGAGCGCGGCGACGGTCTCCGGGTCGAGGGTGCCGAGCCAGGTGAGGAACTGCCCGTCGCTCATCGCGGACACGACCGTGGCGGAGACCAGCTTGCCGAGCACCGACCGGTCCTCGAGCGCGGAGGCCGCCGCTCGGTCGGCTGCGGCTCGGCGGGCGACGAGCTCGTCCCACTGCGTCGTCAGCCGAGCGTCCAGCGCTGCCAACCACTCGCCGCTGCGCTCCAGCTGCTGCAGGAGCGCACGGTCCGACTCGACCGCATCCGGTCCGGACGCCACCACGGTGGCATCGCGGATCGCCCGCTGGTTGGCCGCGATGTCGTCCGCGGTGTTCCGCCGGGTCGTCTGCAGGCTCGCGGCGTCGTCCTGGATCTCCCGCACCTGGCGTGCGTAGGTGGCGAGTGCGGCCGACGCCGCGTCCAGCCGCGCCGCGACGCGCTGGGCACTCGCCGGCATCGCCGCCGCCGTCACGAGGAACCGCTGTTGCGCCCGCCCCGCCCAGCCGGACGCCGCGTGCTCCGCGGCGACGAGCACGTGCCGGGCGCCGTCACGGACCGCGTCCGAGTGGTCGTCGTGCCGACGGGCGATCCGCTGGATGCCGTCCGGGTCGCCCGCGACGGGGTCCGCGCTCACCGGACCCGCCGGGCGAGGTCGGCATCCGCACGCAGGACCGCTTCGGCGGCGGCGGTCACGTACTCGCGCAGCGTGTCCGCGTCGTCACCGAGGGACCGGATCATCGCGTCGTGCGCCCTGGCCGACGCGACGAACGCGGACTCGACCGCCCCCGAGCCGAACGCACCGCCGTCCGAACCGGACAACGGGCGCTCAGAGCGGAGGTCGGTGACCGCCTGCCCCGCCGCTCGTGCGACCGCCTGCATCGTCGGCAGGTCGACCGTCAGATCCCCCATGGTGCCCCCTCGTGTTCCCCGAGGAGGTCAACATATCACCGCTGAAGTACGGTGTGTCAAGCAGTGTTCAGCGGTCGACCGGGCGCCCCCGCTGGCCACTCGCCCACGACGTGTCCGCCGTATCCCCGACCCGCAGGGACAACGTGCCGCCCCGCGTCACGAACGACGCCGGCACCCAGGACCGCTCGTGCGTCCACCCGTTCAACCGGGCGCCCTGCACGTACGGCTCGGCCCCCGAGGACCGGATGAGGATCCGCTCGCCGCTCGAGCGCCGGATGTCGACCGTGCTGAACGTCGGGCTGCCGATGAGCATCTCCGCTCGCCCGGGCGTCTGCGGGAACAGGCCGATCGAGGCGAAGACGTACCAGGCGCTCATCGTGCCGAGGTCGTCGTTGCCCGGCAGGCCGCCTGGGCCGGTCGAGTAGGCGTCGTCCACGACCTGCCGCACGGTCTCCTGCGTCTTCCAGGGCTTGCCGAGGGCGTTGTACATCCACGGCGTGTGGATGTCGGGCTCGTTCGTCGGGTCGAACTTCGTCGCATCGCCACCGGTCACCGCGAACGCACCGGTGCTGTCGTGGAAGAAGTCGTCGAGCCGAGCGGTCGCGGCGTCGTCACCGCCGAGCGCGCTCGACAGCCCCTGCACGTCCTGCGGCACGAGCCAGGTGTACTGCGCGCTCGTGCCCTGCGCGAACCCGGTGCCGGTCGAGGGCGACCAGTCCGGCGTCCACGATCCGTCGGCCTGACGAGCGGCCTGGTAGCCGACGGCGGCGTTGAAGGTGTTCTTCCAGTAGGTCCCACGCTCCGCGAACATCCGGGCGTCCGACCGCAGCCCGAGGGAACCCGCCCAGTACCCGAGCGCGCTGTCGGAGATCGAGTCCTCGAGGGTCTCGGCCGCACCACCCCAGCAGGAGCAGTCGTCGTTCGCCGCGTACTGCCGCTCCAGGTACTCGTCGAGCGCGGGCCGTTGCGCCAGGCACTGCCCCGGGCACCCGATGTCGCTCTCGGCGTCCGCGTTCTCGACCGTCGCCTGGCGTTTCAGCGAGGCGTAGGCGGCCCGGACGTCGAAGTTCCGGACGCCCATGGCGTACCAGGTGGCGAGCGTCGCGGCCGAGGGGTCTCCGGTCATCACGTGCGTCGGCGCTCCGAGGTGCAGCCACCGGTCCCACACGCCGCCGTTCTGCTCGGCGAACCGCAGCATCGACTGCGCCATGTCCCCGGCGACGTCCGGCCGCAGCAGCGCGAGCAGCTGGATCTGCGCCCGGTACTGGTCCCACCCGGAGTACGTGCCGTACACGGCCCGGTGTCCGCGGTCCATCCGGTGCACCCGCAGGTCGGGCCCGAGGTAGCGACCGTCGCGGTCGTTCAGCGTGTTCGGCTGCATGAGTGCGTGGTAGACCGACGTGTACAGCTGGGTGGTCCGGTCCGCCGTGCCGCCACCGACGCGCAGGCGCGACAGTTCACGGTTCCAGGAGGCCCGTGTGTCGGCCGCCACGCTGGCGACGGTCGAGCGCTTGGTCACCTCGCCGTCACGGTTGGCGACCGCCCCTGCCGCGCTCACGTACGAGATGCCGATCTTCGCCTGCACCGTCGCTCCGCGACGCGCGTCGAACCCGACCCACGCGCCGGAGCCGCGTCCGGCGCGGTCGGCGCCGGTCAGGTAGCCCTCCCCACCGGAGGAGGACGTGCCTCCAGGCTGGACCGTGCCGTCCTTCCAGGTGCCGGTGCTCGCGAACGCCGTGTCGAAGGTCGCGGTGAAGTAGAGGCGGTAGTAGCTGCGGCGGTCCGGGTTGGTGGCGCCGCCGCCGTTCGCGCGGCGGCTGCAGAAGCCGCCCGTCAGGACGCTGCCGCTGACCGTGCGGGTGCGGGGGTCGACGCGGGTGATCGCAGCCTCGCTGCCGTTGATCGAGTTCGACGTGCGGAAGAGCAGGTTCGCGTCCTTGCCGGCCGGGAACGTGAACGCGCCGACGCCGGCACGGGTGGTCACGGCCAGGTCGGTGCGGACGCCGTTGTCGAGCGTGGCGCCGTAGCGGCCGGGGCTGGCGGACTCCTGGTCGTGGGAGTACCCGGCGGCGTAGACGGCGTCCTTCGAGTCGGCCGACGGCGAGGTCGTGACCGGGGTCGTGACCGGCATGATCGGCACGTCACCGGCAGCCCCGGGAGCACACCCGGCACCGTTCAGGTGCGTCAGGCTGAAGCCGCGCAGCCGGTTCACGTCGTACGAGTAGCCGTTCGCGACCGGGGTCGACGTCTGGTCACCCGCGGTGCCCGTGGGACTCCACTGCATCATCCCGAACGGCGCCGTGGCACCCGGCCAGGTGTTGCCGTTGTTGCTCGTGCCGATGAAGGGGTCGACGTACCGCGCGGGATCGCTGACGGTCCGTCCGGGCTGCGTCGACGGCGAGGCCACGGCCGGCGCGGCGACGATCGCCGTGCCCAGCAGTGCGGCGATCGTTGCCACCGCGGCGAGCGGGAGCGGACGGACGAGCGGGCGACGGTGCACGCGAGATCGGTTCACATCGGTGACGCTAGCCCCCTCGGACGGGGGACGCCGCCTGCGTCACCGAGCGCTCTCCCGCTGTTCACGTCGGGTTCGGCGTCGGGCCCGGCCTCGGTCAGACGACGGCGCGGGCGGCGACCTCGTCGACGAAGGTGCGGACCCGCTGCCGGAACACCGGATCCGCGGCGGCCCCGCGGACGGGCACGACGTGCAGTCGCCGGTCACCCCGACGCAGCGCCGGCCCGACGAACACCCCCTCGGCGACGTCCGGCGCGGTGGCCGACCAGAGCGTCGAGCGAGCGCCGTCCTCCGCGGTCCGGGCCATGCTGCGGGCGATCATGCCGCCGAGGCGCTGCGCGAGGGTCTCGGCCTGGTCGTTCATCCCCGTCGCCGCGATGCCGGGGTGTGCGATGACCGAGCGGACGTCCGAGCCGGCCGCGCGGAGCCGCTCACCGAGGTCGACCGCGAGCGCCGTCGCCGCCGTCTTCGAGTCGGTGTACACGGCGAGCTGCGAGTAGTCGCTCGGATCGTCGGCCCCGCCCGGTGCGGGCACGCGGCGGGTGCGCTGCGACAGGTTCGACCCGACGAGGACGACCCGGGGCGACGGTCCGCCGAGCACCGGGAGCATCGCGTCGGCGAGCACGGCCGGCCCGACGACGTTGGTGGCCCAGGTGCGTTCGATGCCCTCGTCGGTCAACCCGAACGCGCCCAGCGTCGCGCCGGCGTTGTTGACGAGGGCGTCCACGACGATGCCGTCCGCCACGAGCTGCCGGGCGAACGCCGTGACCGACGCGACCGACGCGGTGTCGACGACCCGCGCCTCCAGGCCGACGGGCAGGACGCGAGCCGCCTTGTCGGGGTTGCGGACCGCCGCGATGACGCGTGCTCCGGCGGCTGCGAGTCGGGTCGCGACCACCAGCCCGAGTCCGCCGGTCGCGCCGGTGACCACCACGGTCCGGCCGCGCTGGTCGGGCATCGCGGACGGTTCCCACTCGAAGGTGTCCATGGTCGTCTCCTGCTCACTCGTCGTCTGGAATCGGATGATCCATCCGGAACGCTAGCACAAGCGGATAGAGTGTCCGTATGACGATCGCGATGGCCCGACCCGAAGCGCTGCGCTCCGATGCGCAACGCAACCGGACCGCGCTGCTCGACGTCGCCCGGTCGTTCCTCGAGCGGGGCGAGCAGCCGCTCCTCAACGCCGTCGCGCACGAGGCCGGCATGGGTGTCGGGACCGCCTACCGGCACTTCCCGTCGCAGCAGCACCTGCTCGAGGCGCTCGCGATCGACGCGCTCGAGGACATGCTCGACCTCGTCCGTGTCGCCGTCGCGCTGCCCGACGCGGTGGACGCGCTCCGCGGGGTCGTGACGACTGCGTTCCGGAGCATGGTCGACGACGCGGCCCTCGGCGACCTGCTGACGAACGGCGGGTTCTCGTGCGCCGACACCGCGGCGCTCGCGGGCGACCTGGTCGAGTCCGTCGACGCGCTGCTCGCACGGGCACGGGCCGAGGGGCTCGTGCGAGCCGATGTCGACGCGGACGACCTGCGACGGCTGCTGTGCGGGATGCGGGTGGCCGCCGTGGCGGGTGGCTCCCGGGTGCACGACCCCGAGCGCTACGTCGAGGTGCTGCTGGCGGGCCTCCGCCCGGCCTGACCACCGCCCTCGCGCCCCGCGTGCCTCGCTGTCAGGATGGGCGCATGAGCGTCATGGTGTCCGTCTTCGATGCGTACCGGTCCCGCACGAGCGAGAAGTACACGGCCTACCCGCCGGACGTGCTCCCCATGTTCGTCGCCGAGATGGACAGCATGCTCGCCGAACCGATCCGCGACGCCCTGGTCACGGCGGTGACGAACGGCGACACCGGGTACGTCGGGCACGGACGGGCCCTGCCCGAGGCGTTCGCCGACTTCGCCGAGAGCCGGTGGGCATGGCGGGTCGACCCCGACCTGGTCCGCACCACCACGGACGTGTCGGTCGCGGCGGTCGAGGTGCTGCGCCGGGTCATCGAGCCGGGCGACCAGGTCGTCATCATGCCGCCCGTGTACCCGCCGTTCTGGGAGTACGTGTCCGAGGCCGGCGGCACCGTCACCGAGGTCCCGCTGCTCGCCCCCGCGGGCCCGGCCGACCCCTTCGACACCACGGCCGGCTGGCGGATGGACCTGGACGGCCTCGCGCAGGCGTTCGCCGACGGAGCCCGCACGGTGCTGCTCTGCAACCCGCACAACCCCCTCGGCCTGGTGCACGACCGCGAGTCGCTCGTCGCACTCGCGAAGCTGGCCGCCGAGTGGGACGCCGTCGTGGTGTCCGACGAGATCCACGCGCCGCTCGTGCACGCCGACGCGGTGTTCACGCCGTTCCTGGAGTCCTGCCCCGAGGCCGCGTCGCTCGGCGTCGCCCTGACGAGTGCGAGCAAGGCCTGGAACCTCGCCGGCACGAAGTGCGCGATGATGATCGGCGCCTCGGAGCGGGCCCGCGCCTGGTTCGACGGACTGCCGACCGAGGTCGTCGAGCGCACCGGCATCCTCGGCTACACGGCGAGCGTCGCGGCCTTCAGCGAGGGCGGGCCGTGGCTGGCGTCGCTGCTCACCGAGCTCGCGGCGAACCGGCGCGCCCTGGCCGAGCGGATCGGCGACGTGCTGCCCGGCGCCGAGTACCGGCAGCCGCAGGCGTCGTACCTGGCGTGGCTCGACCTGCGCGCGCTGCCGTGGGGCGACGACCCCGCGGCGGAGCTCGTCGACCGGGCGAAGGTGGCACTCGGCTCCGGCCCGGCGTTCGGACGGCAGGGCCGGGGCTTCGCGCGGCTGAACTTCGGCTGCTCGGCGGAGACCCTCGACGAGGGACTCAGCCGCCTCGCCGCAGCCGCCAGGGCCTGACCCCGAGCCAGACGCCTACTCGAACCGCTGCCAGGCCGGCTTGTTCGCGTACGTGTAGCGGTAGTAGTCGGCGAGCTGCAGCCCGGCGGCGGCTTCCTCGTCGACGACGACGGTCGCGTGCTCGTGCAGTTGCAGGGCCGAACCGGGCACGAAGGAGCTGAGCGGCCCCTCGATCGCCGCGGCGACGGCGGCCGCCTTCGACGAACCCTGGGCGACGAGGACGAGCTCGCGGGCCTCGAGGATGGTGCCGAGCCCCTGCGTCATGCAGTGCGTCGGGACCTGCTCGGGCGAGTCGAAGAAGCGCGCGTTGGCGTCACGGGTGGACGGCGCGAGGGTCTTGATGCGGGTGCGCGAGGCGAACGACGACGTCGGCTCGTTGAACCCGATGTGGCCGTTGGCCCCGATGCCGAGGATCTGCACGTCGATCCCGCCCGCGGCACGGATCGCGGCGTCGTACTCCTTGGCCGCGAACTCCAGGTCGGCGGCACGGCCGTCCGGCACCCGCACGCGCGAGGCGTCGAATCCGAGCGGTGCCACCACGTCGCGAGCGATCACGGCCGCGTACGACTCGGGGTGCTCGAGCGGGATGCCGACGTACTCGTCGAGGGCGAACCCACGAGCCTCGGCGAACGAGATCTCGCCAGCCTGCACCCGGCGCTGCAGGTCGGTGTAGATGCCCTGCGGGCTGGATCCGGTGGCGAGACCGATGACGGCGGACGGCTTCTTGGCGACGACGGACGCGATCTTGGCCGCGGCGACGCGACCGACCTCGTCCGGCGTGGGCAGGATGATGATCTCCACACCACCAGCCTACTGGTCATGACCAGTCTGCGACAGGGGTCGGGTGGGTAGCGTGGAGGCATGCCGACCCCCGACTTCGTCCTGTCCCTGCGCGAGAAGATCGGCACGGCGCCGCTCTGGCTGTCGGGCGTGAGCGCCATCGTGACCCGCGGCTCCGGCGCCGATCGCGAACTGCTCGTGGTGCGGCGTGCCGACACGGGCGCGTACACGCCGGTCACCGGGATCGTCGACCCGGGCGAGGAACCCGCCGTCGCCGCCGAACGCGAGGTCCTGGAGGAAGCCGACGTCGTCGCCGTTGCCGAACGCCTGGCCTGGGTGCAGGTGCTGCCCGAGATGACCTACCCGAACGGCGACCGGTCGCAGTACCTCGACCTGGTCTTCGCCTGCCGGTACGTCTCCGGGACGCCGAACCCCGCCGACGGCGAGAACACCGAGGCGTTCTGGGCTCGGCTCGACGCCCTGCCCGACATGTCGGAGAACATGCGGGCACGCGTCGAGGCCGGGCTGGCCGACGAGCGCGAGGCGCGCTTCCAGCGCTGACCCCACCGGTCTGGAGGCGCGGTGCCAGGCCGCCACGGGCCTCCCGTCCGCCGTCGGTCGCGCCCACCCCGCCAAAGCGACAGAAGTCCGCGAAGCATCCGCGCCCATCTGTCGCTTTCGCGACGGTGAGCGCGGTCGCGAGCGCGATCTGTCGCTTTCGCGGGGGGGGTGGAGCTACGCGACCGCCACGGGTGCGCCGAGCAGGCGCACGGCGACGGGGTCGCCGGTGGCCCGGCGGTCGCCGACCTCGTGCTGGACGGTCACGACGGTGTCGTCGTCCAGGCGGACGGTGGTGCGGCGGATCGACCCGAGGAAGCTCGAGGTGACGACGGTGCCGGTGATGCCCTCCGGGGCGAAGGCGATGTCCTCCGGCCGGACGTAGGCGAGCACCGGCCCGTCCGGAGCCGAGGAGTCGAGCGCCGGCACCCGGAACCCGTACACGAAGACGTCGCCCCCGCGCAGGTCGCCCTGCAGCCGGTTCGACTGGCCGACGAAGTCCGCCGTGAACGCCGACGACGGGGTGCGGTAGAGCTCCTCGGGCGTGCCGACCTGCTCGATGTCGCCCGCCTGCATCACGGCGATCCGGTCGGAGACGGCGAGCGCCTCCTCTTGGTCGTGCGTCACGAACACCGTGGTGATGCCGAGGTCGCTCTGGATGCGGCGGATCTCGTCGCGCAGCGACACCCGGACCTTCGCGTCCAGGGCCGACAGCGGCTCGTCGAGCAGGAGCACCCGGGGGCGGGTGACCAGGGCGCGGGCCAGGGCGACGCGCTGCTGCTGCCCGCCGGAGAGCTGGTGCGGGTACCGCTCGGCGAACTCGCCGAGGCGGACCATGTCGAGGGCCTCGACCACGCGGCTCTTGCGCTCGGCAGCGGGGACCCGGCGCATCTCGAGGCCGAAGGCGACGTTCTGCCGCACCGTCATGTGCGGGAACAGCGAGTACTGCTGGAACACCATGCCGATGTCGCGCTTGTTGACCGGGGTGTCGGCGACGTCCCGGCCGTCGATGCGGATCGAGCCGGCGTCGATGACCTCGAGGCCCGCGAGCGCGCGGAGCGCCGTCGTCTTGCCGCAACCGGACGGCCCGAGGAGCGAGACGAACTCCCCCGGCTCGACACGGAGGGACAGTCCGGCGAGTGCTCGGTGTGCGCCGTAGTGCTTCTCGACGGCGTGGAGTTCGACGACGGCACCGGTGGTGACGAGGGACGCCGGGGCTGCCGGGGCGGTGACGGTCATGCGGACTCCTCGAGGCGGGGACGACGGGTGGTGCGGTTGCGGCGGACGCGGCCCGTGCGACGGGTCCCGATGCGGCCGATGAGGACGAGCAGCACGAAGCCGAACGCGAGCGCGGCGACCGAGAAGATCGCGGCGACGTACGGGTCGGTCCCCTGCACGAGCACGAGCCCGGTCTGGAACGTGCTGCGGGAGAGGAACGCGGCGAGGGTGTACTCGCCGAGGACCACGGTGATCGTGAGGAAGCACGCGGCGGTGATGCCCCGCCGCAGGTTCGGCAGGAGCACGCGCCAGGTGACGGTCCACCACGAGGCACCGAGCGACCGGGCCGCCTCGGACAGGACGATCAGGTCCGTCGCGGTGATGGCGGCGGCGATCGGGCGGAACGCGAACGGCAGCGTGATGATCCCGATCGCGAACGCCAGCGTCCAGGAGCCGGACCCGAAGACCTGCGAGACGACCTGGTACACGGGGATGAACCCGACGACGAGCACCACGACCGGCACGGTGATCGGCACGATGCAGACGAACTCCAGGACGCTCCGGAGCCTGGGGTAGCGGAGCGCGGTGATGATCTGGGCCGGCAGCAGCACGAGCAGCACGATCCCGACGGTGATCACGGCGATGAGCAGCGACGCCCCGAGCCCGTCGAACACCGGCTGGTAGGTGAACGCGTTGGCCGGGTCACCGATCGCCGCCCAGTGCGCGAAGGTGAGCCCGCCGTCGGTGCCCTGCCGGAAGGTGAACTGCAGCAGGGCGACCAGCGGGACGGCGAACAGGAGCCCGATCACGGTGAGCACGATCGCTGCCGCACCACGGGACGGGGCCGTGCCGAAGCGGCGGACGCGGGACGGGCCTCCGAGCCGAACCGGCTGCGCCGGGCGGGCCGGACGGACCGGGGCCGCCGCGCTCATCGCTGCCACCTCGCGGCACGGCGCTGCAGCAGCGAGTACGCGCCCATCACGACCGCCATCACGACGACCATGCCGAAGGCGAGCACCCCGGCGACGTTCTGCAAGCCGGCGAGCGTCTCGCTGGTGAGCTGCGTGCGGATCGTCAGCGGCACGATGCCGCCCTGCGAGATGAGGGCCGCGGCGGTGGCGAACGACGAGAAGCCGTTGGCGAAGAGCAGCAGGAGCGACCCCCAGAACGCCGGTGCCAGGACCGGCAACGCGATCCGGCGCCAGTACGTCAGGCGCGAGGCGCCGAGGGTCGCGGCGGCCTCGCCCCACTGGGCCTTGACGCCCTCGAGTGCGGGCATGAACGTGAGGACCATGAGCGGCACCTGGAAGTAGACGTAGGGGATCACGAGCCCGGGCACCGTGTACAGGAAGGCGCCGTCCGCGTTGAGGTCGACGTGGAAGACCGTGACCAACCACGTCGTGACGAGGCCTTGCACGCCGATCGTCGCGATGAACGCGAACGCGAGCATGACGCCACCGAACTGGGCGAGGACGCTCGCCGCCGAGTCGATCATCGACCGGACCAGCCCGTCCGGCCGCAGTGCCGAGAGCGCCCAGCAGACGACCGCGCCGAGCACGGCACCGATGACCGCGGAGGCGGCGGACAGGCCGAACGACCCGCCGAACGCCCGAAGCACGGACGGGTCGGCGAAGGCCGCGAGGTTCGCGAACGTGAACGCTCCGGAGCCGTCGAAGAAACCGCTGCCGATCGCGATCACGGCGGGGACCGCGAGGAACAGCAGGACGTAGGCGGCGAAGGGGGTCAGCCCCAGCCAGGCGAGGCCGATGCGGCGCCGGACACGGGGTCCGGCGCCGCGTCGGACGGCATCGGCGGACGCTCGTGCGGACGTCGGGCGCACGGGGCTCGTCGCGCTCGTCGCGCTCGTCGCGCTCGTCGCCGGTGCGGCGTCGGTCGCGGCTGTGCCGCTCGCCGCGGGCGCGTCTGCCGATGCGGTGGTCATGCTGCTCAGGACCCCATCGTCGAGGACCACTTGGCCTTGAGCACCTTGGCGGCGTCGGCGACCTGCGCGTCGGTCAGCTCGACGTAGTCCTTCGGTGCGCCACCGGCGGCGTCGAGGGCGTCCTGGTCGACCTTGCCCGACTTCGTCAGCGCGGCGAGGGTGGACGGGAAGGCGCCGGCCTGCAGGTACAGGTTCTGGACCTCGGGGCTGGCGATGTACTCCTCCCACAGGCGGGCGGCCGCGGGGTGCGGGGCGTCCTTGTTGATGGCCTGCGAGTAGTACGAGCCGAGCGCCTGCCCCTTCGGGACGACGGTCTTCCAGTCCTTGTTGCCCGAGCCGCCGGCGGCGGGACCCCAGGCCAGGTTGTTGTACGACCACTGGACGACGACCGGGGTCTCACCCGAGGCGACGGTGGCCTGCGTCGGCAGCACGTTCTGGAAGTTGCCGGCCTGCTTGAGCTTGCCGAAGAAGTCGACGCCCTTGGTGATGTCGTCGGCCGAGCCGCCGTTCTCCAGCGCCGCCAGGTACACCGCGGACGCGGCCTGGTTGGCCTGCGTCGGGTCGCCGCCGATCGAGACCTTGCCCTTGTACTCGGAGCCGAGCAGGTCCGTCATGTCCTTCGGGGCGTCGGAGATCTTCGACGAGTCGTACCCGATCGACATCAGGCCGGTGTAGTCGCGCGTCCAGGCGCCGTCCTCGTCCTTCAGGTTCGTGGGGATGTCGTCCCAGTTCGCGACCTTGTAGTCGGCGAACAGGTCGAGGTTCTCCTGCAGCACGGCGTTGCCGAGGTCGAGCACGTCGGGGGCGGTGGACTGGCCCTTCTGCGACTTGACCGCGGCGACCTCGTCGGCGCTCGAGCCGTTCGGGTTCGCGGAGTTGATCTTGATGCCGTACTTCTTGGTGAAGCCGTCGATGATCTTGCCGTAGTTGGCCCACGTCGGCGGGAGCGTGATGACGTTGAGCTGGCCCTCGGCCTTGGCGGCCTTGACCAGGGCGTCCATGCCGCCGGCGGACTGGGCGCTGGTGGTGGTCTTCCAGTCGGCGTCGCCCTTGCTCGTGCTGGCGGAGCTCGTCGAGGAGCATCCGGCGAGGGTGACGACTGCTGCGGCGGCCAGGGCGATGCCGGCCAGGGTGCGCTTGTGCTGCACGGGTGGGCCTTTCGGGTGGGGGAAGGTGCTGCGGGGACCGGGTGTCCGGGTTCTGGTCGATCGTGGACGCGGCCGGTTTCCGGCCCGTGCTCCGGTGGTGAACGACGGCGGAACAGCGGGTGCGGCTGTACGCTTTGCTCGTTCTGGGCGCAGGGTCGCGCCCACACCAGGCCTGGAGGCACGGATGCGGTTCACGACGACGGTCCTGCAAGCGCGGAAGACGGCGACCGGACTCCCCGTCCCGGAGTCCGTCATCGAGGCGCTCGGATCCGGCAAGCGCCCCGCGGTGGTCGTCACGATCAACCGGGGCTACACCTACCGCTCCACCGTCGGGGTCATGGACGGGCAGTTCCTGGTGCCGCTGTCGGCCGCACACCGTGCGGCCGCCGGGATCGCCGCAGGGGACACCGTCGAGGTCTCGCTCGAGGTCGACACCCTGCCCCGGACCGTCGACCTGCCGGAGGACCTGGCCGCCGCGCTGCAGGAGGCCGGCGTGCGTGCGGCGTTCGACACCCTGTCGAACTCACGGCAGCGCGCACTCGCCGACCCGGTCGCGCAGGCGAAGGCCCCGGAGACCCGGGCCCGGCGGATCGAGAAGGCCGTGGAGTCGCTGCGGGAGTAGGGGTGCGGGGCGGGCGGGGTCGGGCGGGGTCGGGCGGGGTCGGGCGGCCTGGTGGTGTCGGGCGTACCTGGTCGATTCGGGCGTACCTGGTCGGAAGTTCTCGGCAGGTATGCCCGAAAACGCCAGGTAACGCGGGCGTTTTGGGAAAGAACGGGCGCGCTCAGGCCCCGAGCTCGACCAGGACCCGCGGGATCTCTGTCACGAGCTCGCTCGCCAGGTAGCCGAGCGGACCGACCTGCACCGCGAGCCGGTCACCTGCGGCAGCGTGCACGTAGGACGCCCACGCCACGGCCTGTGCCGGATCGGCGCCGCGGGCGAGCAGGCCGGTGACCGCGCCGGACAGCACGTCGCCACTGCCGCTCGTGCCGAGACCGCCGGAGCCGGTGCCCTTGAGCCACGCCCGACCCTGCGGTGTGGCGATGGAGTCGCCGAGGGCCACGACCGCTCCGAAGCGGTTCGCGATCGCCACGGCGTCGGCCACGTCGTCGTCGCTGCACTCCCGCCCGAGCAGGCGTTCGGCCTCGCCGGAGTTCGGCGTCATCACGAGCCGTCCACGCAGCGGTTCCAGGCGGTCCCGCACGTCGGCGGCCACCCCGAGGGCGAAGGCGTCGAGCACGACGGTGGTCTGCGGACCGACGACGTCGGCGAGTTCGGCCACGAGGTCACGCGAACCGTCCGGCTCGTCGAGCCCCGGCCCGACCAGCACCGCGTCGGCGCTCGAGGCGCTGTCCGCGATGCCCTCGATCGCACCGACGGCGATGTGTCCGTCCTGGTCCTCGTCGAGGGGTTCGACCCCGGACTCGGGCACCGCGACCGCGACCTCGTTCGCCACGCTCCGGCCGACCGCCAGGGTGAGGCGACCGGCGCCGACGCGGAGTGCGGCGAGCGCGGAGAGCATCGCGGCGCCGGGGGTCCGGGCGGCGCCGCCGACGATGAGCACCTGCCCGCGGCCGTACTTGCCGGCACCGGGTTCGGGCAGTGGCCAGTCCCGCAGGAAGTTCGGGGTGACGGGTTCAGTGGACATGTTCGTCGTCCTTCCGGCCGGTGTGCTGGGTGACCTCGTCGTCGTCCAGGTGTCCGACGGAGGAGAACTCCTCGAGCACCCACGGCGATCCGGCATCGTCGCGCCGGAGTCGGGTGAGGGAGGCGTTCGCGACCGCGTGGGTCCGGGCGAACTCCATGAGTGCCGGCTCGTCGAGGTCGAGGCACACCGCGACGGCGAGCATCACCACGGCGTCGTGCGCGGCGATCACCAGGCGCTCGGCGCCGTCGACCCGCTCGACATCGCCGAGGAGCGACCGGAGCCGGAGCATCACGTCCGCCCACGACTCCCCGCCCGCCGGCCGGTGGTAGTACTTGCCGAGCCACTGCCGGCGGCGTTCCTCGTCCGGGTACCGGTTGCGGACGCCCTGCAGGGTCAGCAGGTCGAGGACGCCGAGCTCGCGGTCGCGGAGGCGCTCGTCCACCCGCTTCTCGGGTTCGGCGATGCCGGCTGCCTCGAGCGCGATCGCGATGGTCTGTTGTGCGCGGAGGTACGGCGACACCCACAGCGCGACGGGGACGTCGTCGATCCCGCGGTCGGCGAGCTCCTGGCCGAGGGCGCGAGACTGATCGGTGCCGAGCGGGCTGAGCGGGACGTCGGCGTCCCGGAACTCGACGTCGATCACGTCCTCACCCGCGGCTTCGGCCCGAGCCGCCGCGACGTTCGCGACCGATTCGCCGTGACGGACGAGCCAGATCTCCTGCACTGCCATGCCGCCACGCTAGCCAGAGCGTGCTGTGCCGGTTCACCGGTGCCGGACGGTCACCCCGCGCGGCGCCGGACGGTCACCCCGCGCGGCACCGGACGGTCAGCCCGTCCGGAGTCGGACGGTCACCCCGTACGGAGCCGAGCGCTCCGGACCGGTCGGACCGCGCACGGCAGCCCCGCCGCCCGGAGTCGCAGCGCCAGCGCATCCAGGTCGAACAGGTCTCGCCATTCGAGCCGGATGATCGTCCGCACACCCGGCACGGTGAGCAACCGACCGTGCCGTCGCTTCTCGTCGAGGAACACCTCGGTCGGACTCCGGCCGCCCAGGTAGCGCTCCTGCGAGTACTTGGCCCGTCCGTCGATCTCGACGATGACCCCGTGGTCCGGGAACCAGAAGTCGACTGCGGACCGACGTCCGTCGACGACGAACTCCTGCTGCAGCACCGGGTCCGGAAGCCCGAGCTCCCGGAACACGACCCGATCGAGCGACTCGGCCGGTGACCCGGACCGAGCATCGGCCAGGTCGAGCACCTGCTGCGCCAGGGCTCGGGCGCGGGCCTTCGGAGGAACCGCTCGTCGGAGATCGGCGTCGTCGAACCCACGTCGCAGTGCGGCGTCCGCGATGACGACGCCCGCCCGCAGGTCGCCGGTCATCGCCACGTCGACGACGGTCCGGGGGACGGAGGTGACCGCGATCGCACCGACCGTGGCCCGTTCGCCCCGACCGACGGGTCTCGTGTGCAGGACCAGCTCGGCGCTCCGGCCCCGGTACATCGACTCGGGCACGGTCGCGTGCACCGGGACGTCCCACCCGCCGAGCGCCGGGAGGCCGTGCAGGGCCGCCGCGGAAAGGTGCGAGGCCGTCGCCCGCGTGCCGAGCCGACCGAGCCGCGCGAAGACCCGGGTGACGTACCGCTGACGAGGCCCGGCGGCGTCCCACGCGGCACCGTCGACGAAGGCGTTCGGTCCGACCCGGACCAGGCGGCCGACACCCTGGGTCCGGGTTCGGCGGCGCAGGGTGGTGGCGTCGAGGCCGGCCTCGTGCATGGCGGAGGCTCGGAGGATGGGCAGCGACTCGTTCATGCACGTGACGATGCCCGCTCAGCCACGCGTGAACGGGCCGGACGCGGGAACTGTGGACGGGCCTCCAGGCCTGGGTGGTTGTGGAGGGGAGACGTTCCTTCCCAGAACGCGCGCGATGCCAAGCGAAATCGGGCATACCTGGCCAGAAGTTCCGACCAGGTATGCCCGATTCGACCAGCTACGCCCGATTCCACCCGGCCCGGCCCGCGCCCGCCCACCCCACCCGCACCCACCCACACGCAACACGGCGCCGGACGGAACGCACCCGTGTCCCGTCCGGCGCCGCGGTCTCTCCCCGACCGAACGCCGGGCCCGCTGCCTCAGGCCCGACGCACGCGCAGCGTCACGATCTCGAACGGACGCAGGGTCAGCACGACCGGCTCCCCCGCCGACCACGAGCGCTCCAGCGGCCGTTCGAGCAGGTCGACCTGCGCCACCGACGCAGCGTCGAACCCGAAGGTGACCCCGACGTCAGCAGCCCGGCCCCCGAGTCCTTCGTACAGTCGCACGACGACGTCTCCGGAGCGGTCCTCGGCGAGCTTGACGGCCTCGACGAACACCTGCGGTGACGACACCGTGACGAGCGGCGCGACCTCGGCCGACCCGGGCACGCTCCGCACCGGCAGGTTCAGCCGGTACCCGGAGTCCGCGGCGTCGAGCACCGAGGCCCCGATCCGCAGCACCGTCCGGAACACGTGGTGCCCCTGGTCGGCGTTCGGGTCCGGGAACGTCGGTCCGCGCAGCAGCGACTCCCGCACGAGCGTGGTGATCCCGCCGTCCGGCCGGGTCTCGCGCGTGATGTCGTGGCCGTAGGTCGAGTCGTTCGCCACGGCGACGCCGAACCCGGGCTCCGCGACGTGCACCCAGCGGTGTGCCGAGGTCTCGAAGCGTGCGTGGTCCCATGAGGTGTTCTGGTGCGTCGGCCGGTCGATGTGCCCGAACTGGATCTCGCTCGAGGCCGACGACGCGAGCACGTCGATCGGGAACGCGAGCTTCAGCAGCTTCTGGTGCTCGTGCCAGTCGACCTCGG
>Ga0265797_10003666_pt1 | contig 24394 bp, 15 predicted proteins | sample P2T30metagenome_FD_192433 | JGI IMG/M metagenome (GOLD analysis project Ga0265797, IMG submission 192433) | Plant litter microbial communities from East Loma Ridge, Irvine, California - P2 T30 | ecosystem: Environmental > Terrestrial > Plant litter > Unclassified | place: USA: California... | reverse complement strand
AACATCCTGCTTCTGGCCTGCCACTCTCTGGGCCGGCTTGAAGGGGTCTTCTCTCCGTGTGCTTGCCGACATGGCGCGTAGAGGAGGGCGGTTACTGCAGCGGGCGGCGGCGGGGCAGCTGTAGCTGTAGCTGTAGACGTAATTGAGTGCCGCTGCTGGCCTCTTGGTGTGTGTTTTGAGACTGCGAAGAGCGGGATGCACGATTGCTCGCATGGCACGTTCAACCATGGACTAGGTACCTACAAGGCGAGGTTCCAAGGTCATCAATTACCTAGCTCCAGGGCTGCGAGAGCCGCTTTCTTCTGCATTGCGTGCTTGCGCCCGTCGTCTGCCGTCATCAAGCGGTGGGGGGGCTTGTGATTTGCCCGGAGCACGGCCGGTACCTACAAAACTATACGTTGTCGCGTCGCCGCCCCCCCCAGCCGTGATCGTCGCGTCGCGTGCGGTGAAGCGGATGGAGACACGAGAGAGAGACGAAAGAGACCAGAGGCGACGCCATGCCCGCCGACATGGTCGATTGCCCAATCTGCACAAAACAAGTCAAAGATGCCCGGATCAACGAGCATATTGACAGCGGCTGCAAGGATTTCCTGCTGGACCAAGAACCGCAACCGGCCCCGAACCTGGGCAAGGCCTACAGCTTCTTCACGGCCGCGCGCAAACTTCCCACCTCGACGCTGAAGAACAATGGACACCCAACTTCGTCACCGCCAGCACCACCACCACCACCACAACTACCCCAACCGCCACCGGTAGCGACTGCCGTAACACCGCCGCCACGCACAAAGCGATCGTTTGATCAGGCTACCGACGCACACCCACCAGCTAGCGAGCCACAGTCGCCGTCTGCCACCAAGCGGGCGCGGAAGCTCAAGGCAGTCCAAGATGCCATGCCGCTGGCCGAGCGCATGCGGCCCATGTCGCTGGACCACGTCTACGGCCAGGACTTGGTGGGCCCAAACGGCATCTTGCGAGGCATGGTGAATGAGGGCAGACTGCCGTCCATGGTCCTCTGGGGCCGACCAGGGACTGGCAAGACCACCATTGCTAGACTAATCGCAAACATGTCCGGTTCGCGCTTTGTCGAAATCAACAGCACAAGCACAAAGCTCGACCAAGTACGCGCCATCTTCAGCGAAGCTTCCCAGGACCTACGCCTGACCGGCCGTAAAACAATCGTCTTCTGCGACGAGTTACACCGATTCTCAAAGACACAGCAAGACGCCTTTCTCGGTCCCGTAGAGTCGGGCACCATCACGCTCATCGCCGCCACCACCGAAAACCCATCCTTCAAGATCATCTCCGCCCTCCTGTCAAGATGTCGGACCTTCACCCTCGACGACTTAAAAGAAGACGACCTGGTTCAGATACTGGAGCGTGCAATGGCCGCGGAGAGTTGCACCTCGCCAATCCTTGACAAGTCGATGCTGGCCTACTTTGCCCGCTTCTCCGACGGCGATGCCAGAACAGCCCTCAATCTACTAGAACTCGCCATGAGCCTCGCCAACCAGCCCGACATGACCAAAGAGAAAATACAGCAAAGCCTCACCAAAACCCTCGTCTACGACCGCGCCGGCGACCAGCACTATGATAGCATATCTGCACTGCACAAGTCAATACGAGGCTCTGATCCTGATGCATCCCTGTACTACCTGGCCCGCATGTTGGAGTCTGGAGAAGACCCGCGATATATTGCACGCCGTCTCATCGTCGTCGCGTCAGAAGACGTTGGTCTAGCAGACAACTCCATGCTGTCTCTTGCGACAGCCACCTATTCTGCCTGCGAAAAGATCGGCTTGCCCGAGTGTCGTATCAACCTCGCCCATACCGTGACTGCCCTGACCCTGGCACCAAAGTCGACACGCGTCTATCGAGGGCTCAACAATGCAATGGATGCCATCAAGGAACCGGGAGTGGCTGCCTTGCCCATACCACATCACCTACGCAATGCCCCAACCAAGCTTATGAAGGACATGGGCTACGGCGACGGGTACAAATACAACCCGAATTACTTGGACGGCAAGGTGAAGCAGGAATATCTGCCCGAAGCACTCCGAGGCCGGTCGTTCCTGGAAGAGACTGATTTGGGAACCAATATTGACCCTGACCTAGTCGACGACGACGAGTTGATGCCAGAAATAGACTAAAACGTTTAGCTTGCTTGGGGGTAAAAGACAAATGTTGCATCATGCCAGCCGCCACTTTTTTGCATAGCGAGACACGATACCAATTGAGCGATTCATTGAGCACCTAGAATTTTTGTATAGCTTGACATACTGGGAAAGGCGGTTTGGAACAAAAATAAATCCGCTTTGTAGATTCCACAGTAAACAATCATAGCACATTCCCAGGTCACCTGCTGCATCATGTACCCCTTGCTCCTTTCACACTCCGACCAGGCGTCCTACTTGCTAATCATCTTTCGCAAATCAATCTGCACAACGCTTAAACTACAGTGCAAAATGGTGGTTCGAACACCATCTCATTCGTCAAGTTGACGCCCATGAGTGCTTTACAATCGAACCTCTTGCGGCCGTTTGCTTCCACGGCTGGTTGATACGTTCATCAGGACAAAAGTGGGGGGCAGTTAGAGGAGGGCGTTAGCCGTCAGTCACATTACCCTTGCCAACAACAGCACCTTCTGCTTTACAGCCATCCATGAGCTTACAACAAATCGCCAGTTTTCTTACTCAACAAAGCAAGTGCATCCACCAGAGTTGAGTTCAAACATGGGAAACATGGATAACACTGTCATCAACGTCATTCTCTACTTCTTTATCACCTCATATCTCGTACATGTACTATTACATCGAGTCGTCAAGAAGCCGGCACAGTACGATAGGCCACAAGGAAGAGCAAAAGAGAAACTCACCTTTTATGCGGGATAGAGAGATCTGCTGGGTAATGTGCTGTCTTCGACTTGGGTATAAGAGAAACTCGTAATGCCTATTCAATACGTCTTGTTTCTGTCATCTATTCTTGTCCGGTTGATGAATTAATGCTGACGACGCTGACACAGAAAGCTTCTTCATCTCAACCCACAATCGTCGCCTAGCTAGATTTGCGCTTCTTGCTCTTTGCCTTTGCGCGCCTTGCACCGCCATTCTTCTTCGCAGGCGTCTTTGCTGGAGTTCTGCCCTTGTGCCTAACCTTTTTATCCTGCTGCTGGCGCAAACACATTTCGCAGTACCATTGCTCGTCCACCACATCCGCGTGTTGAATATCTACACATCGACCGTGATACCATTCGATTGGACACCGCTTGTTCCCGCATGCGACCATGAAACTTCCGTCGTCCGGGAGGCGACAAACACAATAAACTTCATGGTGGCGTTCGCCAGATTCTAGCTGTGGCGCCTGAGCCGGTTGAGATGTTGGATGGGCGGCTGTACTGAGAGATGTAGCCGGATCTGGATTTTGGACTCGGTGTCTGGCTTGGGACAAGAGCAGCTGGAAAGGTTGCAGACTGGGCTTTTCTTGTCCCACAGGAGTGGGAAGTCGGAGAACAGGTTTCCCAAAGCCTGTACTGACAAGCTTGGGTGTAGTGACAACAGCCTGCTCCCTATCCCAATCTGCTTCCTTGACAAAATTGCCATTTTCGTTCCTCATACCCTTCACAACAGTGTAACGTTGCCGCACCAGACCCTTCTCATCCAGTAGCTCGATAGTTTGATGGAACAAGCTGACTCCATGATGATGAGGTAAGGTTGATTTGGCTGCCAGCTTCATCGAGTGAACAGCTTCGCCCAGGCTCTGAAAGCCGCCAATGAAGAAGTGCTCTACCCTGTCCTTGTCATCGCAGTTGAAGTCGACGTACATGCCGTAGTGCACGGGCGGAACAGGCATTTCACTAGCGCGCTCCCATACTTGAGTGCCGTCTGGATCTCCATCTACTAGAAAGATTGCATCAATTTCGTAGTGCAACATGGCCCTTCCGTCACTGTCGAGGATCTCGTATGCGTTCTGGATAGCCATCTCGCTCGTGGCACCCCACTCGGGCTTTGCGCTGATTTGTCTGGCAGCGTGAGTGCGCATAGCTCGATGGGCACTGTAGAAGTTGGGGGCCGTGTCAACAAGCTTGTTACCTGCGCTGCTACTACCATGGTCTTGTAGTAAATCATGCATGTAGATTCCATACTGCCTGGTCGAGCTCACTGTGCCTTTAGGGGGAGCTTGATCGTCGTGTCGCGCCATGTGCTGGAAAGTACTATTTGTGAGGCGGAGTGTGTGCAAAGTCTTTTCTCATGTGCTAACAGTGAAAGGTCAGTTGACAAAACGTTGGATAGCGCGATCAAAACGTCTCGAAAGCTGATTACTGTCGATGATCGGTACCTGTCGCGTCTCACAAGTGAGCGAGAAGTGTGGGAATGCTTTATACCGAAGAGAGGCACAATCACCCTAGGTGGCAGCCTAAATTGCGAATTTGTCGAAATCCGTGATTGTTAGTTGTACGTTCCACGCGGCTCTGCTTTGATGTTGCGGTGCACGAATGCGAGCAAGCGAGAGACGATTACACAATACAGTTTAGGTAGTGGAAGAACCCAAATCATGCAGAGATACACGCTTTGCATAGAGATGATGATGTTTGTCCAGAAACTTGAGCACCCATATCCTCAACCCGGACTAAATGCAAAGTTGACCTTTTAGCCAACGCCAAACATTGTTACCAAGCCTAATTCCCAGCGCCGTATATATACAAGGTTTCCATGTTCTAAGCTTGAATCGCTATCTCTGCTGCCTTTATGTGGTCCACAGTTGTACGTCCCAGTCCATCCTTTGCGTAAAAGTCCATTGGGTAGAGATTTCTGCGCACCTTTTCTTCCACTATGCCCTTGCTGCTATCTTCCTCCAGCCAAGGTGCATCTCTCACTCCGAGTGTAACAAGCGCCTCATATGGGCTCAACAAAGGCCTGGGGAAAGCATAGCCCCAGTCAATACTCAATCTCGGACATGCGATCTGTACCCATGCCTCTACGTCTGACATCATGGCCAGCTTTCCGGGGAATATCTCCGACATGAGTAAGTTGACGCATTTGATACCCTGTCGCGCAAGTTCGTTTTCGATCAGAGTCAATGTGTGTGGATTACCTTGCCGACCTAGCGAACCAAGGATGATACCCCATGTCCTTGCTTTGCGGGCTGTGAGAATGGCATTGCGGCGCATTTCGTAAAGTGAGTCGTGCTCGTAGGTTTCATGCGTAAGCCGACGTGAATACGGGTCATAGCGATATGCGGGCAACTGGGGGTTGGCAATCATGGCGCTTTCCAGATGGAATCGACCGTCACCAAGATACAATATCATGTCAGGTACCTCCTCTTCTTTCCCCTTGGCATTCAACTGCCCTGACCTGATCGCCATCGAGGGTGATGTGCAGCCAAGGATTTCGCCTTTTGATAGAGGGGCAATTTGTGGCACGAATGGGTTGTATCCTTCCTTTCGCAGTATTGGCACGATGCCATGTATGGTGGCGTTGAATTGAATGGTGCCGACAAGTGCTATGGTTTTGCCAACGGTAAAATTTTGTGTGATGGTATTGATCAAGTGCTGTGTGTCGATGCTGATGGAGACGAAGATGTATAGTGTCGCAATCTTGGTCACGGCTACAGGGATCAGACAACTATGTGCGTAGTGGATCAAAAGGTCACAGCCGAGCGCTCGCGCAGTGTAGTCGTCAATACAGCATGCCCCATATGTAACATCGCCCATGATCAGGGTTGATGTACCAGGGCAAAAGCGCGTCAGAATGTCGGATATGGTTGTCGCAAACAGCAGCAGCCCTTCGGGGAACTGCAGGGCTATCGACTTGGCACCCGAGGTCCGTATGCGATGGATGCATTTGTGAATCTCGAAGTTGTAGTTGGGGGGTAAGAGGGCGATGGCATCGTTGATGTCGGAGTCGTGGAGAATGTCATCGGGTAGGGCATTCAGCGCACGAGCAGACCGGCGAGGCTGAGCAACTTGAGATATGTTAGATGGCTTTTCGAACGAGTTTCATGAGCATGGGCGCCTCACACCTTGTATCGCGCTTGAATCTTCAATATTGGCGTTGGGATCTGATTGCTGCTCGCCCGCCTTCTCCGCCGTCTTCCTACCCACGAAGCGCCTCTTCGGTAGTTTGGGCACCGGCACCAACTCCTCTACCATATCCAAGTCAGTCTCGGGCCCTAGATTGGTCGCTGCTCGGTCTTCCTCCATGATGTATCTTTATTTCCGATTTGGGCGTGTCGCTGCGCTTTGGTGAGATTGGTGTGGCGGCACGCGGGGCATAACTTTTTTGGTGGGGCTTGAAATTCAGGGCCCCACTGTTTCTTTTGCGTGCATTCAACCCAAGTGGAGATACATATCAGATACTATCGCAGAGTGGAAAGAAAATCACAATCTGGCTGGGGGACAGCTACTAGTTTAAATATGTGAGTTGCAAACCTAGGACTACATCATCTATGACCATTATCAAAATAACTAATACCAGCAATAAAGCCTACCCAGACAATGCCCATGTCCGGCATCAAAGACACTGCAAATCAGCTGCAAAGCCAATTGAGCCACCCATGCTTATTAAACGCTCAGTAAACCACCAAGCCAGAAACCCCCTATCCATAACAGTCCCCAAACGGGCTGTGCGAAGGATCTAAGTACAGCTGGGCCTGGACATGTCCCTGTCAGGCCCCAGCCGATACCAAAACTCATAGCACCCAAGAGAAAACGCCAATCTATGTCTTGGACAGTCTTGTTCGGCAATGCAAAGCTCTCGGCGAACGTCGGCGGGAGTTTAAAGCCTTTGATCTGGTTCTCAACAAGGTTAGGCAGTACACCGAAGAGTAGCACCAACGCGAGGGATGGATCCCAGTGTTCCAGGTCTGGGAAAGACAGGAAAGAGGCAACCTTGGCAGGATGCGACATTTGTGAGATGTGCAGTCCCAGCGCAAAGAGTAAACCAGAGAAGAACTGGGTGGTGATCCGGGCAGCAGTATGATCAGGAGACCCCTTGGTGTTCTTGGTAATATGAAGAGCCGTCATCTGAGCGACGATGCCGGGTACAGTCCGAGCGGCGAATACGCTCAGTACTGCGAGCGTACCAAGAGACATGGTGGCCTTTGGTGTGGGATATACGGGTGTGTAGCACGGTACATTGCCGGGGCAGACAGAAGTAGAGAGGTTCGGATGAGCGAGGTGATGCGTGATGATGGCCGTGGGAAAGAATGTAGCGACGGCAACTGCAGATCTCCCACTCAGTCGTGCGAGACCACACAACATATGCCCGGAAGTACAACCGTTTGACATCTAGTATACCGCATTAGAATCATACATGTTTGCAAAACGGTTTCCTCACCTTTGTTCCCCATCCAACCAGAGCAGCAACAGCTACTGTCGCAACAGACGCTGGAGAGGTAATTTGCATAGCAGGGTAGCTAGTGATTAGTTGCGGTGCGAGAGCTTTCAGCGGAATATAGCTGGTGGCCATGCCTGCGAAAAAGGCCAGCAGTTCTCTTGTAGGCGTTAAGAACATTTGGCGTAGGTATCCGCTGGCTCCCAATATGGTGCCATTTTGGTAAAGCAAATTGCTGGTCGCTTGATGCAACAATATAGCACCGATGGTGGTCTCAATGGGTGAGAACATAGCCTGCCTCTCTCTCCTCCTTCAGTCTTCCTCCTCTTGGGTCTCGATTGCTTTGTGGGTTCCCCAAAAACATGGATTTGAACGACGAGAGAAAGGGGAACGCCACCATTAAACATGTACGCTGTTTGTAGACACACCTTTAGTCCCCGACGATCATCCCGTACATGATCTACGTCGCTATCGGCCCATCAGCCAATCGTAGCAGAGCATTTCCTTGGTCGGCGACCTGATGGTCCAAACATAATATTAACCGGATCGTTGCTACCCCGACAGAAGCCATCTCGTAGAGGCGGAAACGGAAGCGCGCCGGCAGGAGAAATGTACAGGCCCACAACTGGACTAGTGTGAGCTTTGCGCGTGGCCCGCGCACACTAGAATGTAGGTTATCAGCGGTGGGAAGGACGCCTAACGTAGTGAAAGGAAGGATTAGGCGGAATTGAAATGCGCGGCGCAAAGCTGACGGCAAGAGGCGAGGATGTGGTGTACCTGACGGACTGTTTCACGACCAGTTTCCTCGTATGATGGCTGCGTCGGTGGTTAGCGGAAGAAATCTCGTAGGTCGCCGACCTCCCTAAGACGCCGACTTCTCTACATGACTTACGTAGTAGTACACTTGAGTTGTTACGATCGCTTCAGGACAAAGGTCCGGCGCGGGCAACAAGCGCTTTGGAGGATCAAGCGGCGCAGTCGCAGAGACAGGATTCGGTAGCTACACTGTAGTCACGTGACTGCTTGTCAAGAAACGGATCTGCTTAGAGCTAATTTAGTAAGTGCTTCTTAATCAGTGCAAATATAGATAATATGTGATGTATACCTTCTCGTTAAAACACTCCCAGCTGATTAATGTGGCAGAGGTCAACCCGACAATAGGAGTGGGCCCTGAGGTGGGAACTACATACAACTGCTTCTATGAGTATTCGTAACAAATACAGCATTTTTAGGCCAGCTACGCTCACTTAACATTGTAATGAAGCTCTAGGAATGAGAGAACATGTCGACCACAGGATACATGTTGTGTGTTTGGCAGAATTTGGCGATGCAGCTCGGCAAAATATAAGACAATCAGGTATACTATCTCAGACTCTACAACTGCTACAATAACCCAATGTCTGTCAAGGCAAAAGCTTAATGACAAGCTTCGTACAGCTAACACCTGCCTTTAGTTTGTCCATGGCAGTCTGCACACTTTCCAAACCCCCTTCTACGACTTGGACTTTGGGACTTGGTACAATGACTCTGCTCTCCAACACGCTCGGTAGGTAATCATGGAAGAGCCAAGTAGATAGCTGTTTTTCTTCCGTCCAGAGAACGAATCCGGGTAGAAATTGAACCTCAACTCCGTCCGGTTGCGGCTTATCCTGAGGCCAGGGAAGAGTTGTGATCAACGTCTTGCTACCCTCGACCGATCTCTCCAGTACTTCGGTGCATGGCTCGAACGTGCCAATCTCTGAAATTGCATCAAGAACGAATGGGATGTGTTTACCAGCCTTTTGAGCGGCATCCAAGATGTCACTAACGACCGTCTTGGATCGGTAGTCGAAGACCTTGCTTGCGCCAAGTGACTTCAAGTAATCGTGATGCGCTGGACTGGCTGTTGTATACACAGTCAATCCAATGGCACGCGCAAATTGGATCGTCATAGCGCCAACAACCGAAGATCCGCCCCAAATCAAAAGGCCTGGATCCCTGGGGTCATCGCATGCGTGGGAAGTTTTCGGCAAGGCTTGCTTGAGGCAGTGGAACAGGGCCACGCTCGCACTTGCAGTTGCCGTAGGGAGCAATACGCCTTCTTCCAGGCTGATCGTGTCAGGCAGCTTCGATGTGGCTGATTCTGGCACGACGGTGTATTCTTGAAAAGCACCGTGGTCGTTATCCTCGGACACAAACGCATCGGCGTACCCAATCACACGGTCTCCCGTTTTGAACTTGGTGACACGTGAACCAACGCTCACGATGATGCCACTGATATCTGGTCGAGGGGATCAGTTCTTCCGCTACACAAAACTTTTCGTGTTGCTTACCACTTCCAAATACAACTGGAAATGACGGGATTTTGTAGTTCATCGCCTGGCGCTTCCAATCGAATGGATTGACTGCGACAGCATGGTTCCGCACGAGAACCTCGCCGGGGCCGGGACTTGGAATCGGACGCTCAATGATGACTAGTCTTCCATCAGCTTCTGGCATGACCGCCGCCCGATTGACGGTATTGGCAGACATGTCGATTCGAAATGCAGGTTGGCAGCGTTAGCTTGGGCTAAGACACGTGATTAGCAGGTTTACTAGCTGAGCGAATTCGAATCACTCACAAGACCGTGGTTTCAATTGCAAAGAAAGAGGTAGTAAGCTATGAGTCCTTTACAAGTTTACCAAGATATGCAAATATGTAGGGCATGCTTAGGATGCCATATATGCTCTGTCGACCCGGTCTACTAGAGCAACGCCGCAACTGGGCCTAAAGCGGAAAGAAATTACCGAAGGGCACGGTAACGCGTTTTCCAAGCGAGTCCGTCATACAAAAAAGTTAGTTACCCCACGACCTTTTAGGCGTTCAAAGCAATGTATTATAATTGTTTTTATAAGTGATATTGATGCTTAACAACAGATTTTCGCAGCGCGATATTGTTGTAACAGCAATATAAGAAAGCAGTAACGGTGCTGTCAGAGCGTATAATATATTAAATCAACTATGAATTTGCTGCTCGCTTCTATAATAGATACGCACTATTGTCTACATCTGTGGATATGCTACACTCACTCACCCAAATAAGGAAAAGTCAAATCGCCTCCGCCCACAATATTAGCCTCGATATAGCTAACAATCAGATCTTCGATCCCGAGCTTTGCAGCGCTCTGAAGCCACTCCGACATTTCGACCCTAGTAAAATCGCCGCCATAGATTCCGCGCATTCGATCTGCCAGCTGGCTAAACGGGACGCGGATATTGCTACTGTGGTGACGGAATGAAGGCGTGTCCCCTGGCTGCACACTGCTGACAATGTCCGAAGCAACCTCTAAAGCTTCTTTGAAATCTGTAGTAGTTCCATTAGCATCTTGTCCACATTGAATGAGCTGTCAAATGAGATACATACCGAAGAACCCTCCAGCATTAGGCACGTCCGGAACAGTGCGACTGAGAAGCGAGTACTTGATGACCGAGTTCATCGCATCGTTATGCGGTGCTCGGTCTCCAATGATTGAACAAGGACGATGGATGACGACTGGCAGACCTGCTTCCCGTGCAATATTCTCCAAGAAAACCTCGCTTGCCCATTTGGAAGATGTGAAACCCTGTGACCCATCACCAGGCGGCAAGTGTGTGGCCATTGATACCTGAGCGGTCTCACAACTCCCAGACTGCAAAATCACACGGCCTGAGGAAATAAAGTGCAGTGGCACTCGTCTCGGGAGCGCAAGGTTCGTGAGGAACTGCGTTGATAGGTAATTGGCAGTTTTGACCGAAGTGTAGTTGTTGAGGCAATGTCCTTGAGCCCCAGCGTGAATGATTTGGTCGATGTTGGTTTGCAAGAAATCGATTTCGCTGTCTGTCAGTCCCAGGCTTGTGCTCTGCAGACTCCCCGCATATGTGCTGATCTTAGGGTGAGTTGGCAGCGTGTGGTGAGCAGCTGGTGGGACCGCAATACAGAATACTTGAGAAACGTGCTCGTCTTGCAACAAACACTCAAGTATCAGCGATCCCAAGAAATCCGTGGAGCCTGTGAGAGCCACGCGGCGATCTTGCTGACGTGGTTTAGAAGCAGCAATAACCTGGTGACTGACTGAGAAGCCTCGCGGAATTGCAGTTTCAGCAACCCAGTCAATTGCTTCCGGAGGAAGCTGGCTCCTTTCTTGGCTTGTTGCTGCCGCCATTCTGCGCAGTGTACTGGCGTGATACAATTCGTGTAGCTGCATGTGTATGCCCATCTTCTCTTTCAGAGCACTCTGCAAGTAGACGAGCAGCAACGAGCTTCCTCCTACCATGAAGAAATCGCTTTGTGCCCCAATGGTGGCACCGGCTCCAGACTGACCCAGGACGTCACGCCAAATTAGCCTCAACTCACCTTCAGCAACTGTGAGTTTGTCCTGGCTAAGCGTTCCAGGGCCATGACTGGGAAGTTCAAATTTCGCGATAGCTTTCCTATCGACTTTGCCGTTGGCAGTCATTGGCAATCTCTCGATAGGAATGACCATCGAGGGAACCATGTAGCGGGGAAGAGGGAGTCTCGTGCAGAGCGCTTCGCATTCTGTCTCGCTCATAGACGAACCCTGCGCGACGACGACATGGGCCACAAGGAATTCGGGATCCCCACGTACGCTGACCACGGCATCGGTGATTGCTCCCTCAGAGCTTCGCAATATGGCTGAGGCAATCTCACCGAGCTCAATACGCAAGCCTCGAAGTTTGACAAGAGTGTCGCCGTCGGTTCGCCCAACAAACGTGAGTGATCCATCGCCTCTCAAAAAGCCTCTGTCTCCAGTCTTGTACATGGTGTTCCATCCCCGAGACTGATATTCCGAGGCAGCAAATGGGTTATGAACGAATCGATCTCCACTGCCGTTGTGATCGAGGTAGCCATTGGCCACGCCTTGACCACCAATAGCGATCTCTCCAGCGTAACCAACAGGAAGCGGGTTCCCATCTTCTCCGATAATGTAGATAGATGTGTTTGGAATCGGTCTCCCAACTGATTGAGGGAGATTGACGGGTTCTGCGCCTAATCGCAAATTGATTCGTTTGAAAGTTGTGGCGCATGATATCTCCGTGGGTCCATAGCAGTCAGTCAACGAAAGGTTCGGCAAGTCCAGACGCCGCAGCTCGTTCAACAGACTTTGTGTCACTTCTTCGCCACCGGAGCATGCGTGTTGCCAGGATGTGCATCGTCGCATCGTGTCATTCGCAAATGTCGCAAGCATGAGGAGCTCCGAAGGCGTGCAAAGTGTCAACTCAATGGCCTCTTCTGCCATGATGCGTGAGATCATAGTAGGGTCGCCACGAGCTTTACGTGGGGCAACAACGAGCGTGCCTCCGTTGCAAAAGGCGTTGAAGGCTTGTGCGATGGACATATCGAACCCAGTAGAGCTCTGCTGGAGTACCTTGACGGGTCCAAGGTGAAGCATTGCACTTTTAGATGCAGCGTAATTCATGATGCCACTTTGGGGCAGACGGATGCCCTTTGGCGTGCCAGTGGAGCCACTTGTGAACAGAAGGAAGCTCTCGTCTGAAACGACCACAGAGGAATGTTCCAAGGCGCATTCAGGCGTCTTGTCCAAGCTTAGCAACGCAATCTTGCTCTCACCAATGCATTCTTTGGCCTGGTCGGAAGTTGCAGCATGGTACAGCATCATCGGCATTTTGCAAGCTTGAATCATGACTTGGCGACGCGCCACTGGTAGGCTCAAGTCCAGAGGAACATATACAGCTCCAATTCGCAGAATTGCAAGCATCGCCGCGTAAGTGTCGATGCTGGGCTCACACATGACTCCTACGCTGGTACCGACACCCGCAGATGCCTTCAGCAGGAACGTAGCGATTGCATTTGAGCGATTGGCGAGGTCAGTGTACGTCATAGACCGAAGCTCGTCTTTAATTGCTACCGCTGAGGGGCGTTCAGCGACGACTTGATCAAACCGTTGTGAAAGCGAGTCAGGCCATTTGTGCTCGACACTCTCCCCCTGCCCGAGGCGTAAAGCTTCTTGGACTTCAGCATCTTCATAGGGCTTGCAATGCTTAATCTGCACGGACGGTTCGCGACAGAGTTCGCTGAGCAGCTTGAGGAACGCGCTCATAATGGAAGAAGTAACTTCGGTCGAGTACAGATCGCTGTTTGAAAATATCTCGACCAAATTACCACCATTGGCAGCTTGGGTGACATTGAATGTGAAGTCGAATGGCGTCTTTGCGTCAAGGTATCGATCTAAATGCAGCGAGCAATTTCCCAACGCTCCATTCAACAAGTCACCGACACGATAGTTGAAGGCTACTTGGAACAATGGCGTGGATGAAGATGAGCGCTGCATCTCGAGCGCTTTCATGATGACATCGAGCGGAACATGGGCGTGACTGTAGCCATTAAGAACCACCTTCGCCGTGTTGCTAACCAGGTCTGGGAATGATTGTTCCTTGGACACGTGAAATCGCATCGGCAGGATATTCGTGAAATGACCGATGGTGCGATTGAGCGCTTTGTCTCCACGACCTGAATCTGCAACACCAATGCAGATGTCTTCTACGTCGAGAAGTCGAGCAAAGAGTGTTTGAAGTACCGCAAGGTAGAATTGCATCGAAGTCGACCCACATGTCTGACTAGCCTTCTTGATCATTTGTACTGTCTCTGGATCCAATTCATGCTCCAAGATGCTCATGTTATAGCTGCGTTGCGGTTTCCTGATGTTTACTTCTGCACTAGGTAGAAGAGGTAAAGCCGGTGGTAGCGGATTGAGATGGCCCTTCCAGTAATTCACCGATTCGTCCAGACGCCCAGTGTCCACAGCCTCGATTTGACCTAGGGCGAAGTCGATCAAAGAGAGCTCCGGCTCTTCCAAAGGAATCAGCCGATACGCGCGATCGAGGTCTTGAAGGAATATATGCCAGCTCATGCCATCCATAATGATATGGTGGCAGGCGATGATCAATGTATGAAGTTCGGCGCTGTGAGTAACAAGAACTGAGCGAAAAGTATACCCGTTGGCGAGATCCCACTCCGACTTTGATAGCGTATCAAATGCCCCCTGAACGTCTTCGTCCGTACCTACCTGCAGGTGGACAAAGCGTGTAGTTTCGATATTAGACGCAATTCCCTGTTTCAGTTCGAGACTTCCCGGTTCAGAGAAGAAACATGTCCGATAGCTGTCATGGTGGGCCAGTGTCTTTTGCAAGCTTCTCCGAAATCGGCTCACATTCAGCTGTCCCGAGATGCTGTACTGAGCGGTAACGTTGAAAGTAGTTTGGTCCTCTAGGAGGCTTTGCAAGAAGTACAGGCTTGCTTGTGGGTAAGACATACGCTCAATACGTTCGTATTTAATAGTAGTTCTGGGATTTTGCGATTCAAGTTGGATACCGATATTGGCAAGGCGGGAGCCCTTATCATTTGATGTATTTTCTTGCAGGTCGAACACCTCTGATCCTAACCGGGGAAGGAGTTCAGAATCAGTCGTGACACTGGTTGATGCAGGGCTTGACGGTTTAGTCTTCTCTGAAGAAGAACCCTCAGTTGTGGATTGGCTTCCATCTGTGCTTGGAGCCTTGCTTGGGATCTGGTGATGCTCAGAAGCTGCCAAAGTTTCCTCAGGAGAGCGGCTTCCAGGGCTTGGGTTTGCATCCTTGTCTGCGAAAAGCTTGTGCGCAAAGTCCGAGCAGATAGTCTTCATCGGTTCGCGACCGAGGATTTTGAGTATGGGCACATCGAAATTCATGTCCTTCAGAAGCCAGGTTCGAATTTCAACAGCGAGCAGAGAATCGAGACCCAATTCAGACAACGGCGAATTGACATCGATAGAGGCAGCAGGAATCTTCATCATGGCCTCGATCTTGTGGCAGAATAACTCAGCAAACGTCTCCGTAGCCTCGGGGATGGAGCTGGCTTGCGATAGCTTATCACGAAGCTGCTGCATTGAGTTGCTAGGTTGAGTTGATCCGTCCAAAGAACTGGGGGGAATTATCATGTGCGAGAATCGAGGATCGTTATACCACTGCGGCCGCGTGGTTGCATGTGGATCGTCGACAAATGGCTGAATGCCCATGATCAAATCGCCATTATCAGACTGTGTGTGACCGGAGATGACGGCCTGAGCAAATAGGTGGTGGAACTCTGCCTCGGCCAGTGGAGTGTAGAACTGAGATCGTAGATGCTCTTCTATCCTCGTTCCCGCTCTCTGCCGTTCTGCGACATAGCCAACATCGACAATCATGCCGATGTGTATGACGGAGCCAGCTTTGCCTTGAACTCTTCGCCTTTCCACAAGACTTGTCATGAACATGTTCGCAGCGTGATAGATCGACTGGCCGGGGTTTCCGTACACTGACCCCAGGGACGAAAAGGCTACAAAAAAGTCCAGAGTCTCGTTGGCGAACTCGTTTTCCAGGTTTATCGTCCCATCCACTTTTGGTTTGAGCTGCTTCTCAATGCTAGTGACAACAGCATTGACGAATAGCGTATCGTCAAGTATCAGCGCACCGTTTGCAACGCCCGCAATTGCTGGCATAGTCTCTCGGAGTTCTGATACAACTTGTTTGACTTGTGATGCATCAGTCACATCCATTGAGACGACACGGACCTGAAGGCCGGAGCCTTGCTTTAGGCTGATATTCTGGAGCCAACTTGTGTCCTCGGCGGGGTTTCGACTGGCGAGCACGATGTGACGAGCGCCACACTGGACCATGAACCTGCACAGCGACTGCCCGAGTTCGCCAGCCAAGCCAACCATGAGGTAAGTCTTATCTGGCCTAAAGAGCCCATTGAAATCCAAGGGTGGTATTGCAGCCTCCAATGGTCCCGTTCTCTTCCAATCTAGGACGGAAGGATCACGGCTGTGTTGCGATACCAGTTCCCGCACATCGCCTAAGTGTACGACCTGAACAGGTGCTGCATTAGCCTCAATGTTTGAGCATTTGACAGAATGGAATGCTGCTGCGATCATTGCTTGTACATCCATCTGGGGGTCAAGCTGGAACCCAAATTTTTGAACCGAGCAACTAGCAGAAACACAGCCAGTAATGTTGTCAACTGATTGCTCAGAGAAGCGCAAGATACTTGAAACATTGTCAGGTAACAGTCCTCGTACAGTCCTTGACTGAGCTAGTGGGTGTATTGTAACGAAATCCGTTCGAGACTCAGCTGGAAAAGTGCTCCCTGCAATCAGCACCTTCTTGCCTGCTGCAGCTGCAGCACGAGTCACTGCTTCTGCAACGCTTGGTGTCGGATCGTACACGAGCATAGTACCACTTTCGTTGTTGTACGTGAGGGCGCGCGATGTTATGAGGGCGAGACGAATGGCATTTAGCAAGTCGGCATCGCAGTCGATCTCTTCAGGCGGCTCGAACATGACATTCTCCGCGACCATGACGACCGATGCATCAACTTCGGTAAGCGCAAAAGCCGCCCGTCCGGTGGAGCGTAGGTGGCCAAAACATAGGAAGAGAGGCTCTTTGGCGTGGCTCTCCAACGCCACAGAAAGCTCGACATTGAGCTCGACTGCACCTTCGGACATGACGCGCTTTTTGATTTTTGTAATCTGAGATCGGGAAAATTCGTGTACGACTTCGATATCTTCATCTGGCTGCACAGATTTTGTGATCCGCCGTCGTCTCGAGTTTAGACCTTCGTTGGCGCCATTGTCTTGAACCACACGTGGAACCAAACTCGACTCTCCTGACATCACAACTTCTGACTCTTGTACCCAGAGCATATCGTGGCCGTGATATTCTGGTGAGGATAGCAGCGCCATGCGCAATAGACTCTGCACCGCTGTATCCATGTCCCATGCTTGCCGTTCCAAATCGAGGAATTGGAAGCTCACATGAGGGAGCTCGAACGCTAACGCTCGTCCGATACCAACCATCATGTTGGAGTATGGGTCCTCGCTCATTCGTCCCGACGTAACCCAAAGCACATCTCGGGCGCTTCCCAATGACTCTTGCAGATTCTCTAGTGTCTTCACTCTCACGTTCTGTGAGAATAGGGGGGCATCCAACTCCGTGAGACACAGAATCGACGTTTCGGGGGTCACGATCGCAGGATCCAAGCCCTCGAAGCTATCGCAAAGTAGCACTTCCCGCACCCGGCGTCGAAGTAGCTTCTCGGCGCGCTTTACAATCTTGGATACTGATAACGTTTTGCCACCAATAATCAAGGCCGTAGTTTCGGGAATGGTACTCGCTGAGCCCAGGGGATCGCGCAATATTTCGAGTCGTTCATTAGTAGCTTGTGTGACGAATACTGAGCAGTTGTGTCTCGAAATGTCAGGGCTGTCATAGACGACTGATTCAATGCCGGAGAACCCTGTCGACTGGAGAAGCTCATGCCACTTCTCAGCAGATATTCCTGGAGATGGGAAACGCCCATCATCGGAGCCTAGCCACCAGCCTTCTAGTCCGCCCATCAGACCAGGCTCCCGGAGCATTGTTCCAGTCACCTCTACGGCAATCAAGAAGCCTCCAGGGCGCAAAAGAGACCTTCCGCGTCGCATCGTCTCCGCCAAATCGCGGGTTGCGTGTAGCACATTAGCCGCAATGAGGACATCATAAGAACCTTCCGGGAAACCCTGTTCAGAGGGCGTCTTCTCGGCGTTGAAGGTTTTGAATTCCATCTTGCTTGCATGGTCCGAGAACTTCTCTGCCGCCTTCTCGAAGAACCCAGCCGAGATGTCGGTGTACGTATACGATAGGTATGCATCCCCTATAGCGTCCAGCACACTGCGAGTTGTACCGCCGGTGCCTGCGCCGATCTCGAAGATCCTAGCGCGGGGAAACGAGTGACTGACTTTGCGCATGAACTCTGCTGCATAGACGTTGCAGGCAGCGAAGCCTCGACCTTCCATGTAGAGCCTACTAAGAAGATTATCTTTCAACATGTGCTCGAGCATCTCTGATTCGCCTCGCATGACTGAAGCCAAGTTCTCGCCGACAGCTGTAAGAAGACCAAGGTCAACGCTGTCTGGGTAGCGTGTCGCAAACTCGGCAATGACTGCGCGCGTGTCGTTCAGACAGTCTTTCTTGAGCACTGGATGACGCCCTTCGCGTATTGGACGAACAAACTCCTCGATCGCCCGCAAATGTGCCTGGTGATGCCATTTGAACTTGGAAATCTCTTCAGCTGGTATCTCTCGGACCAGTTTCTGCATGAAATAAAGCGCTGTTCGTTCGACTGCATCAATGTAGACCAGCTCATCTTGTCCTGCTTCAGCGGGTTCCAAAGTGGGAAATCCACAAGAAACACTTGGGGCCCAAACTGTCTTAGCGAAGAGAATACGGTCTTCTGAAGGCAAGGGCTCAGCAACCGCTTTCAGTACTAGCCCTTCAACCTGGACGCCGGTGATCTTGGTTGAACTGTCGAACATGTTGATGTCGATTTCAAGCGTGGTGCTTGTTGATCGAGCAAGATGAGCTTCTATCCCAACATTGGTTTGACCTGATGACGTGAGATTGTTTACTGTGGGGTCCACGATTATGCGCTTGATACCAGCTGGGAGGTAGGTACTTCCAATGGCCTTTTCAGCAATGGAAGCAAAAGTTGCGAACCCGACCTGGAACCCGATATCCAGAACTGCGGGATGTAGTGAATACTGGTCACCTAGTGCGTGTTCTTCCCATGAAGCAGATGCTTCCGCGTGGCCCAGCACCCTATTGATTGACTGCAGAGCACGAAACACTCCATCATACTCAATGCCAAGTCCAGCCATTGCCGCAAAAAATCTCTCAACGTCGAGAGGCGGATTCTGGCCGTTCGACAAGGAGATGGGTGGCAAGATGGCTGACTTTGGCGAGCCAAGAGTTATGAGAAGGCGTCCGTGGCAGCTCTTTTCCACAATCCGGCCGTCGGAGCAGCTGTAGCAGGCGAATTCGGCGGAGCAAAAATTCTCAGATGAGTGGTCATTGCGACCGGCTCTGACAGTGAATATCGTCTCGACATCTGGTCCGTTCTCTTCGATGACTAGCGCTTTGATGATTTCTACGTCGCGCAGCTCAATTGAACAGACAGGCTGATTTTGTACGAACTGCGCAGCCGCTTGTACAGCCATACTCACATACCCAGCAGCTGGAAAGATGACTTGTCCTTGGAACATATGGCCACGAAGCCATGGCATCTCATTCAGACGCAGAATGTTTCTCCAAGTCATCTCGCCCTCGTACTCGTCGCGAATTCGGCCCAGAAGCTCATGAGAACGCTGCACTCTCAGGCGATAGTTATGCGACAGTCGGGACTCAAACCAGTATGCTCTGTCATGATCCCAGGGATAGGATGGTATGTTTTTAATCATCTTCGTTTCTTTGGCACCAAAAGCACAACGCCAGGCTCCCAAATCCACTGTAGAGTGGCCAAAGTGGCTCCATAGTGAGCCAAGGCATTTGGCGAAGGACTCGACATCGTTTGATGCTCGCTCCAGGCATCCTGTATAAGCAAGTGACAGGTCAGCAGACTGTTTCAACGTCTGAATCACTGGGCCCTTGAGTGCTGGATGAGGCCCAACCTCCAGACCCATTGCAAAAGGTCCGGCCTTCCGGTAGGCAGTCTCCACCGCCTGAGAGAAGAGAACTGGTTTCACCATATTGTCGACCCAGTACTGATCTTTGAGATGGTCGAGTGGATTTTGCGTGAGGTCAGTGCCTTGGTACACGCTCGAATACCACGCGCAATCTGCCCGAGGGGGCGAGATTTGGATCTGAAGCTGCTTTAGAAGCGCCAGATACGCATCCTTGCAAGCAGACATGTGAGATGAATGATAGGCGGTGTCGACCTTGAGAGGTCTCGCGAAGATACCCTTGCTATCGAGGTGCTCCTTCGCTTCCAGGACAGCGTCGCAGTCACCTGACAAGGTCGTGCTGGAGGGGGCATTGCTAGCTGCGACCCAGAGGCGACCAGCAAAGTCTGGTTGAGACACGAATGCCACGGCGTCTTGGAGCGACATGCCAATGGCCATCATACTCCCGCGCTGCCCAGCGCTTCCTTTGGCGAGATGGGCGACACGGCCTCGATAGTATGCAGTCGCAATCGCGTCTCTCGAGCTCAAGATACCGCTCGCGTACGCCGCACCGATCTCTCCAGAAGAATGGCCGATTACCGCATGGAATTTGACGCCGCATGCCGACAGAAGGTCGGTGAGAGCAATCTGGACTGCCGTGCACAGTGGCTGTGACAGCTCGGCCTTGGATATGTCGACGTTTTCCGAAGCCAGCACATCTTTGATCGACCAGGAGGGAGGTTCCGGAATGCTCCTGAGGGCGTCATCGCATCGTTCTATCGACGCTGAAAAAGGCGGGCAGTGCAGCATCAGCGCCTTCCCCATTTGCGCCCATTGCGCGCCCTGGATCGAGATTAGCAGGTGCGACCTTGCGAAGATGACGTCATGGAACTTACCTGGCCAGTGAAGACTCCCAGAATGTTGCGCTTGTCACCACCATCAACGTCGACGCTCGATACACGGACGCCCAAGGCGGCCTCTGCAGACGCCTCTCCCGTCTTCACGAGCTTCTCTAATTCCTGCAAGAGTTGCTTGCGGTCACGGGCAGTGACGTGCACCCGATGTGAGAAGACACTGCGCCTCGCAGAAAGCAGCCAGCTCAGCGAGTCCAAGTCCAGCAGTGGATTCTGGCGGATGTGTTCCAGTGAGTTCTTAATCGTGCTAAGCAGAGCAGAGCGAGACTTTGCCGAGATTACAAAGGGCCCAGCACATCTCAGGCCCTCTTCCGAGTTCGTTGTGATGGACTGCGAGCCTTCATATCTCTCGAGGATAGCATGTGCATTCGTGCCGCCAAATCCAAAGCTGTTGACACTGGCCCGAAGAGGCTTTCCCTGTGTTTCTGGCCACTCAACGGCCGAAACAGGGACCTGAAGATTACCATAAAATGGTGCCACCTCGGGATTCAGTTCGTTGAAGTGCATATTCGGAGGAATCGTTTTGTTTTGCAGGGCCAGCGATGCTTTCAATATACCAGCTAAGCCAGCACATCCCTCAAGATGCCCTATGACTGTCTTGACCGAACCGCAGTACAGCGGCTCCTCGCACTGCTCCGCAGCACGACCAGCAAAGAAGGCGTCATGTATCGCGCGCGCCTCAACCGGATCTCCTGCCAGTGTTCCAGTCCCGTGGCATTCGAAATACTGACATCGATCAGCAACGACATCCAGTCCGGCCTTCTCGTAGGTTTGCCGTATGAGAGCGGCCTGGGCGGTCGCGCTCGGCATTGTTATGCCATCCGTACGCCCATCAGAGCCGACACCGACTTCTCGAATAATGCACTCTATGTGATCCTTGTCGGCGATCGCCTTGCTGAGTGGCTTGACAATGACAGCGGCGCAGCCTTCACCGCGCGCGTATCCATTTGCATCCTTATCCCACATCCGGGACCGAGAGTCAGGCGACAGCATATGAAGCTTGGACTCGGCAATATACATTGATGGATCAAGCAACAGTGTCGTGCCCGCAACAATAGCCTGAGACGCATCGCCACTTCGGACACTCTGGACAGCATGCTGCAAAGCGACCAGCGAGCTTGAACAAGCAGTGTCTAGGGTGACGGATGGCCCTTTCAGGTCGAAGACGTATGATATCCGATTCGATAGGATGCTCCGGGCAGTTCCAGTTGCCGTATATGTTGGTAGAGATTCAGGATCGCGGCTCAGGATATCGTTGTAGTCCGTGGTCATGCAGCCAACAAACACTGCAGTAGAAGTGCCCTCGACTGCGTGCAGTGGCCACCCCGCTGATTCAAGCGATTCATACACTGTCTCAAGTAGAATCCTTTGCTGAGGGTCGATAGACTCAGCCTCTTTCGGATTGATGCGAAAGAAGGCGGCATCGAATAGTCGACAGTCTTCTTGCAGGAGGTAGGACTTGTTCTGAACGTTGGTTTGACCATGATGCTCGCCATTCTCGTTGTAGAAGCTGGACAATCGCAGCCGCTCTGGTGGAAAATCAACAAGGACATCTCGGGGAGCTTTGAGTAGTTCCCAAAGCTTAGATGGCGAGCTACAAGCTCCTGGGAATCTGCAGGCGGATCCGACAATGGCGATTGGCTCAGCCATGTTTTGGTAGGTAGTAGTTGAACTGAAAGTTTAGGTCTGTTGAAGAACCAAGGGTGAGACAGTGATAAAGTTTTGAGGTCGGAATTGTCAAAGGTGAGTAGAGTCGGTACTTATGGGTGGGCAATATCTCAAAGACATGCCTCAGGGGTCTGACATAATTGGATACCACTCTATTTGCACCATCCGCAACCAGTCACATATCAGATGCACGGGCGATATTATAGACTTCTGATTTCGAGTTAAGTCTTCAATTCTGTCGGCTGGAGTCTGTCTTCTCCTATTTTCTCACTTGACATTTCGAACGAGGCTACTTGTTTGGATAGTAAACTTCAATTAAAAGCTGTGTCAATGCACGTATAGAACTTGTATGTCATCGATATAGAGCCAGTATCAACATCTCAACGGTCCAGTTCCAAACACTTTGCGTGACACGTGCGGACCCAAAACGTTGCTCATCACGTGACTATAGTGGCATCGGATCGGACCGCTCAAGTGAGTCATGAAACGGCTCTGGTACCCGCAGTCTGGCACCGCCAAACGGCATTCTCGATCGTGCTGACTGTGTCTCTCCACAGCGCCTCGGCTCCGTCAACGTCAACTAGTCACTCGGACAGCGGTGCGATTATCATACAATCTCTCAAATCGAAGTAAAAGACCGAGTGGAGTTCACTGCTCCAGGATTACCCGAGGACGTGCTACTCCTAGGCTACTCGTACGGAATGAAATCCCCGTGAATTAGCCCAATTATAGAGTGCGGAAGCTGCCTGGCCGCGGGGACGGTGTATTACTTCCCAATCCGGTCAAAGAAGACCGATGGGAGTATTCCATAGCCCATCAACGTTATCTCCGGTTATACACTCGACGCCATGGCTTTCTTTACGCCCCCAAGCCCCTGTCACTTTGAGCGCGAGCCTCGTATCTCTCGTCAGCCCCTATTGCCGCCTTGCGCGCTTCATGGGTTTATTCGTGGGCAGCTATGGGCTCTTCAGCCACGGCGGCGCAGAAACCGTCTCGTGGCTTGTTCTCACCAAGTCATGAGTTGATGTGAGATGTTGGGGGCTTGGGGCTATTGTATGTTCTGGCGTGAGAGTACGAAGGATCTGGTACCTTGTCTGGAATGTCTTCCAAACTGAGGCCAGCCCATCTTCCACCGTGTCTGTGCCGAATGTTATTCCACAATAAATACTCTCTCCTTCATACTTCTCACTGTAGTCGCTACTTTCTCCAAGTTTGTTGTTCTAGAAACATAGATCAAAATGGCTTCTTTGAGCAATGTTCTGAAAAGTGCCTTTGTGACATCTTTGTTCGTGTTAAACTCGGTAGCCAATCCCCTTCCTCGTTTCGCTACGCTTGTGTCCCGAGAGACTGTCTCGCAGACGCAGTATGATTTCATTGTTGCAGGCGGCGGCATTGCTGGACTTACAGCTGCAGATCGTCTGACCGAAGACCCAAAAGGTTAGTATGCAGGCTTTAACTCTTAGTTTTGACAGAAGTCTAATGCGCGTGGCAGTCAAGGTTCTAGTCATCGAAGCAGGGCCATTCGACCAAGGAGAAGACAACGTTCTCATCCCGGGAAAGTGGGATTTTAGCCGCTATGTCGCCATCCTGCAAAGTGTACCCCAAACAGCCCTCAACAACCAATCCTACATCGTCCCGTTCGGGCGCGCTGTCGGAGGCGGCTCTGTGGTCAACTGGTTGGTGTGGTTGAGATCGGCCAAAGCCGAGTACGACTCCTGGGAGACGCAGCTCGGTGATGCAGGCTGGAGCTGGGATACCCTGTTACCCTACTTCAAGAAAAGCGAGACCTTCACGCCCCCGAGTTCAGATTACGCGCATAAAGGCAACATTTCTTGGATAGAGAGCGTCCATGGCCTCAACGGCCCGGTTCATGTGTCGTACCCGAACTTCTTCTGGGAAGGGAGTGGTAAGTTTCTCAAGTCAGAATACGTGCAAAGATGGGAGCTGACATGTGAAAGCCAATTGGTGGAACGGAGCTCTTGAGGCAGGCTTCACTCCTGCCAAGGATCCAAACAG
>Ga0265797_10003665_pt1 | contig 24398 bp, 20 predicted proteins | sample P2T30metagenome_FD_192433 | JGI IMG/M metagenome (GOLD analysis project Ga0265797, IMG submission 192433) | Plant litter microbial communities from East Loma Ridge, Irvine, California - P2 T30 | ecosystem: Environmental > Terrestrial > Plant litter > Unclassified | place: USA: California... | reverse complement strand
TATCAAAAAGAGCGAAGACAAGGTTATCAAGCGGCCCGCCCGCGGATATCACAAATTTCGGAATGGTCTGCTGAATGTCGCGCCCAAAGGTGATGAGAAGGAACTGTGAGCATACCCAACATCCTAGTATGGGCAACAGCTAACGTACCGTCAGCACCAAGCAGAATCGTACCTCTCCACTTCTACGACTGCCGCTGAGATTCGCAATGTCATCTGGAAACTTGTAGGGAAGCTTCGCTGTACGAATCGTATCTGAGACATACACTGACTTCCTACGTCGATGTTAGGTGTTAGGCGGAAATGTATATCGCACGTGGTTGTGTGGCCGCCTTGAGTCTCCATCGCCAGAGCCGAAGAACGTCATGGCGCTTCTGCGCACCTGTCGCCAGGTGTATGCAGAAGCTGCACTCATGCCGCTCACGCTTACCATATTCACGACCGATTACATCCCGTACGCAGCAAGGGATCTGAGGAAGCTGAAGCCACAACAACGCAGATTGATCACGTTCTTTCAGATGGTTATTTCTCATCCCAACAGCATAAGTTATCACTACCTGAAATACGGCTTGAACCTTGCAAAATTACTCCCTTGCCTCCAAGATCTGCATATTCGAGTGTTCGAGGTCTTAGATACATCAACTCAAAAGGTCAACGAGGAGCGGATACGTAAGCATCTCGAGCCAGGTCTTCATGAAAAGCCGATCACTATAAAGATTGAACAGACCGATAAGAAGTGGATCAACGTCAATGATGCATAAGATGGTGAGTAAGACGACGATAATCCGCAATCCTCTTTTGGACATGTACTGACAAAGCTATGGCCACACAGGTCTCTTCCGTGAAGTGGACGGCACCTTGAAATTCCTTGTTCTTTCCACTCAACAAGTGACCGGGGTGGTCGCGAGGACCTAAGGTCTCAATCCGTATGAGTGGAAAAACAATGCATATGTCAGGCTATGCTGGGGTGCGGGTTTATAAGCTTCTGATTCTGATTCTGATACATAGCTTAGAGATGTAAATCAAATACTCTGCTTAACATTCTCGTTCTAAAAGCACATCTAACTAACTTACGATCGAACTCTCTTTCAAGTTATCCCTGCCATTAAACATGTACTATAAATTCGTACTTATCGATATGTGTTACCGCTTCGACAGGAAAGTGAAAGTATATACCTTCGGGGTAAATTATAGTGTTTAGTAGTACAACTCGGTGGCCACTCACCTCCTTCCTCTTACCTTGTCTGAATCACCTCTCAGGGTCCAGTCGGACTTTTACTTGGTAATTGAGCCAAGGTATCTTTGTATTTATCAGCTCAGCTTCCTCGATTTCGTCAGTCATTTAATCACATCTTCCAGAACCATTGACGATATCATAATGGCACCTCGCAAGCTTTACCTCGAGAACCAGAAAGCCTCTACCAAAGGCACAAAGGCCTTTATCGACGCGGGAGTAGTGAAGCGCCGGCACAAGAAGGTTCGCTTTCACGAGAATGGGCTAATCAACGTTGAACGAAAAACTGGAAAGTACTTTAAGATGTGAGTAACTGAGTCAAGGTGTGGTTGACACTTCTTGCTAATTTCAATGCAGCGCGAGAGAAAACCAACAGGATTCACCATTGCTACGCCTCCCACCAGAGCTGCGTTGCTTGGTCTTCGAATATGCGCTTGGTGGCAACACATATATGATCAGATACCACCGGACAAGCAAGGCAGTAAAGAACACAACAGTAGCAAAGCATGCTCTCGCTTTGCTCTCCGTCTGCCGTCAAATCTTTGCCGAAACTGCTCTCCTGTCATTCAGCTTGAACACGTTCTCGGTCTTTCACCCTGTGGTATTCAACATGTGGATCAAGAGCTTTCACCCAGCTTTTGCCGAAGTTGTCACTTCCGTACGCATCGACACGCTAGCCCTGTGGTACAAAACGCATTACAATAAGCATCGAGCTCAATACATTCCTCTTGGCAATTCCAATATACAGTTATCTTCTATGCTCACCTCGCTCAAGGTCATACAAATTGCTTTTATTGTCAAAGCTACGTCCATGGAAGATACAAATGTGATGGAGGAGCTAAACAAGCAGGGGGAAGAAATCAGAGGTTTCTACGAGTTGGCGAATGGCGGTATCAAAGTCAATTTGACCCGAATAATCGAGTAGTATAGTTCCTTCAAGATTTGGTAATCCAAGCTGCCAAGTTCGGTTCTACTAAGAGTGGTTGATGGTAACAAGCGGGCGTTGCGGGAGGAGAAGCAGGATTGGCGTCATGGACTATTTGTTAAAGAACCAGGTATGGAGAGAACAGAAACCTCCACGCAGCTTAATTGTGTATGTCCCTTCTAATACCTACTTCTCTTAGCAGTTTCGCGTACACCCAAATGGAAATGGCAAGACCGCGGGACTCTTGTAACCTCCCTTGCCTACACTTCTTACTCCAAAGATGACATTATCCTTGTGGATTGTCGCAGAAGTAAGATTGAACCAGTTCACGTTGCCCACCTCAATCACGTTTGTCCAATGCGGCTCGATAGTGTCGCGATACAAGATTTCGTATCCTTCTACCGGCAAGCCCTTCGGCGCGTCCCACTTGAATTGACTGAAGTTATCGGATGTTGTGGTATTGATACCAACATTGGTCGGCTCTCCAGGTGCGTTGGCTAGACTCCACATCGTGGACGCTACGACTTTAGCAGCGCGGGTGTTGTACTCGAAGTCCAGCCATTCGACTAGGTCACCATATTGCTTGCCATTGCGTACAGTGACATTTTGACTAGATATGGGTGTATGAAGTCAGAAAATGTCTCACATATAGTTCAGGTACGTAAACTTACTGCTGCTGTGTGTAGTCTTCGTTAGGTTGAACGAATCGGACACCTGTGTATCCTGCTTCTAGGAAAGGGCGATGGTCGCCGCCCCTGCTGTAGCGATCCAGACGGTATATAAGGCGGACTGTCATCTCAGTGAAGGCGTTGGAGGCTACTTCATATATGAAGCGACCTAGGTTGCGAGCAGGGCTGTCATTGTCACCGCCAATGCTGAGACGGGAGGTAGTTGTTGTAGAGTTCTCTGTCAGAGGTGTGCCCTGGCAGAAGAGGCGGATGTTGTAAGGATCGACAGTACCGTCTGCGGCCTTAGAGTTACCAACCATATCGAGGTTTATCATACCAGCTACATTCACCGATGCATTCTTGTAAGTTTGCGCCAGATTCTCCGCGCCGAGCAAACCCTGCTCCTCTCCCGCAAAGGCTGTGAATACAATGGTGGTCTTGGGCTTGTAATGCGCAAAGATGCGAGCAAGCTCTAGGGAGACCGCAACTCCCGAAGCATCGTCTACAGCACCTGGAGCATCGCCCTGGTAGTCGATAGGATCGCTGTTGCGCGAGTCATAATGCCCGCCTGTCACGTAGACACGATCTGGGTCCTCGCTGCCTTTTAATGTTGCTACTACTGTTGTAATATTAACCGGGAAGATGATGCGTTCGTTGTCCCCAGGGTATTTGATGAAGCTACAGAGGTGAAGATAAGAAGTTAGTACATGTCTCACATGCATTCTGTACAGGCACAAATACCTGTTCCAGTCCACAGTCATTCTCCCTTCGCTCGCATCAGCGGCTTCTTGGAACTGAGCTGTAAGCCATGTTCTCGCAGCGCCGATACCTCGGACCGGATCGGTTTGACTTGACAGGGTATGACGCGTGCCGAATGAGGCAAGTTTTCGGATTGTGCCCTCGATGTTGTCGCGTGATATCTGCGAAATAATGTCTTGAAGGTCTTCATCCGGCATTTGTTGCTCCAATGGCTTTCCGACGACTGGTAGGGGCCATTGTTCCGTACTAGGGAATGATTGATGAGGATGATGGACGTGGATTGGTGACGAGAAAGCAGTTTTTAGCAGTGCCGCTGTGCAGACTGCGAAGATGGGCGTGGACCGCATATTGGTTGGACTGGGATATTGACCTCAATTATAGATGTCATCTTGCCAAACGTTAAACTACAACTTATACTTCAACGCTTTTGCCATCCCACTCTTCACGACAGGCAGGCAGTCGACTGCCGGTATCTCCAAAACATTGCGATACCGCAGCAGCTACCGTCACCGGAGTAATGCAACTCTTGCTATCATGGCTCTTGACAGCGCAGATCATGATCATAAACGGAAGCTCGAAATGTTACCAAGACGCCAAAAGGAGCATTAGGGAAGACTTCAGCAGCTGTTGCTGCATGCTATGCTTGGCAACGGGTACCGTGTGCGGGGTTCTCCATTGAGCTTCCGAACGTTTGCGACGACGTGCGATAACACCAGTTTTCTCCCAAACCAGAAGACTGTTAGTAACGTGAAAATGACTTCGCACGATTTGCAACTTGTTATTGGCTGGTTTCGTGATGGCGCTGGCAGTGCTGGTGTCATTTATTCGTCAAGGAACCAGATGCCTGGAAGTGTCGTTCAGCTTTACCCAGCCATCAACGTTCGTTAGCCTTAGTGCCAGTCTAGGCAGATAGAAGTGTATTCCATCCTTGAATGCACGGGTTTCCAGAACTCGAGTTCGTTTAACACCTATCAAAGAGGCTGGTGTTGGTGCTTGGCATGACATCATCGCATTGACATGGGAAGCCACCAAATTGCAACAATGCGACCTGGGGACAGTGACATGCCACTAACACAATTGTATGCAGCAATGTCTTGTCGTCGAACATACATGCAAGCCACAAGAGGCGGCTGAAGTTCGGCGCTGTATCGAAGTTTTCTCACTGATCGACGCTTCATAGCGCCGCTACAGGCTTGACAGCCTCGGCATAACGAATCGTATCGTCGATGGTTCTCACGTTGCGCAGCGTTGGCTGTAATCATGTTCTCTATTCGTCCTGGAAACACCATGTTCAACCCCACGTGTTTCATAAGCAGCCGGCGGTACCTGGGGTTCACTAACGTGAAGAAGAAGGTCGCGGAGAAACCAACCAGAAGTAGGAGTCCGCAATAAAGGGCCGATGCATCGCGCTGCATGTCATTTAAAGCGTCGGGGGGAAACTGGACGACCACTGGTCAACGTGAATGGATCACTTGTAGTCATTGGGTGTCAATGGCGGTAAACAGGAACCATCAAGGTCAACGACGCGGAGGAGAAGGTCGAAATGGTAGAAAGAGATGTATGGGTAAGGTCTGGTGACAATTAATGCCAATGTGCTTACAAGAGACGATGCACTAGCGCAAAGAACAGTACTGTTGTGGTAATGACCATGTTCGTTATGCATTGGGAGTGTGGTGGCTCGGGATACAAAAGGTTGAACACTGCACCTATTCTTGATGAACCATCGCTACTAGTTTTTGCGGAATTCCTTCGTTTCTTCCCATCAAGCACTGATAACCTTTCACCATGAAGACTAGCGCTCGTTCCCTCCTCGCTCTTGCTGCCCTTCTCACCACCGCCCTTGCTGCGCCGACACCAGCGAACGGAGTGAGCTTCCCTATCACCGACCTCCTCGACAAGGACCTTACTGTTGAGGAGTATGCGGCACAGCTTGAGAACCAGAGTGTTGAAGAGCGTGGCCTTACCAAGCGCCAGTACAATGGTGACACTTACAACCAACTGACCGATGGTACTGCATGCCGTCCGATTACCGTCATTTACGCTCGTGGCACCACCCAAGGTACGTTGGATCTATAAAAAAAAACGAACATAAGACATGTGCTGATTTCGATTGCGTAGCCGGTAACGTTGGCGAGGCTGGCTCAGAAGGTCCAACTTTCTTCAATGCTCTGGCTTCTCGTGTTGGAGGAATCAGCCGCTTGGCCATCCAGGGTGTGAATTATCCGGCTAACGTCGTTGGCTTCCTGGCTGGAGGAGATGCTGCAGGAGCTACGACTATGTTCAACTTGATCAACCAAGTGAGTGCTGCGATCACCACGCTCACATTTATAGCGATGCTGACCTGGCATCTAGGCTGCCACTCGTTGCCCTTCAACCAAGATCGTTGTCTCCGGATACTCTCAGGGCGCACAGCTTGTACACACTGCTACCCAGAGGCTATCAGCTGCCCAAGCCGCGCGTGTCACCGCTGTTGTAACATTCGGCGATGCCGACCGTGACGAGACCTTTGGCCCTGTTGCCGCAAACAAGGTTCTCATCATCTGCCATGAGGGTGATAACATCTGCGACAACGGTATTATCATCACCCCCGAGCACAGGAACTACGAGATCGATGCTCCTACGGCTGCGGCTTTCGTTGCCGCACGTGTTTGAGGCCGACAGTGACTAAGCCTGGATGCAGAATAATTTTTGGTTAATTTAATGGTTACGACGACCCATGCCGCGCACTGCTTGACCAAGATCTCCTAAATTTTCCTTGCTCTTCTTTCTAATACATGTGGAACACAAGTAAAGTACACCATGAACGACGAGAACGTAGGTGCACGAATTGCAATTCAGGAAAGTGGGAAAAGTCACCTTGACTAGTACGTGATATTCAGAATTGCGTCTTTTCCCACTGCAAGCTTCTCTGAATTCCGTCCACAGGCCATTTTGTAGTACTGACTGGAAGTTATTGTCAAAACCCGCCTCTACTTTGGCATCAACGACTGCTACTCGACCTGGGCTAGGGACTTCAAAACGATCGCTATATAAGAAGACGGGACACTCTACTTGACGTTAGTGTCAAGTGGCAGAACAGTGAAGAAAGATTCAGGCTGGCGAAACTGAAGATACATGTGTATAACGACAAAGCTAGAATCAGATTTGAATTGATGGGCAGATATACGCTTTGTTATGTAAGGCGCATGCTGTCGAGCTTTTGCACCTTCCCGTTCGACGACTTGGAGAATTTTCAATTCCTACATCCTTAAGCGATCCCAACATAACGTGCTTCCCGTGTCTCATGTCGAAACGACGCATATATCCCAACTTTCGCGGATAAGCATCGCAAACCGACGAAAGCCGCGCTAAACTTGGCAAGCCACACGAAAAGTCGAGTGAAGTCATACCCCAAAGGGTGGAGGCCGGGCACGCATGGAGCGCAGAACGGCGCGCGAGTCAGTTAGCGCAGATGTCGTGCTCGCCCCATAGAAAACACCAAACGTCTCGATTGCCTCAACCTCCATCGCTAAGGGGAAAAAATTGGGTAACAAGCTTGCCAAGGATCGCGGTGTCGTCCGAACTCTTAAGATATGTAGTCTCCACGTTGAACTGAGGTTCTTCACCTCATCCCGTCTTTTCTCCCCTACTCCTTTTCCGCGTCATCATGTCGTCCACCTCCTTGTCTGAGCCCTCGGACTCGCTCAAGGCTTCTGGGCCATTCTTCCGCTCGGTGCCTTTCCAAATCTTGGTAGCATGTGGTGTCTCGTTCACGGCCCCGGGCATGTGGGATGCTCTTGGTGGGCTAGGAGCTGGAGGAGCTGCTGAACCCTACGCTGTCTCCGCTGCCAACGCCCTGGTATATGGACTCTTTGCTGTGGTCTGTGTTGCTGCAGGAGCTATCAACAACCGGATCGGCTTGAAGTATGGTCTTGCACTGGGTGCCATTGGATATCCACTATATGGCGCAGGACTCTACACCAACAATGTCTCTGCGAACACATGGTTCATGTTGTTTGGCAGCGCTCTTTGCGGTATCTCCGCTGGTTTCTTCTGGGCTGCTGAGGCTGCTATCATCATCGGATACCCGTCTCCTGGAGACCGCGCGTTTTACCTCGCTATCTGGCAGACCGCCAAGGCACTTGGACCGATCGTAGGAGGAGCCATCAATCTTGGATTGAACGCAAACAAGAAGACCACCGGATCCGTTTCCTCGACGACATACATTGTCTTCATTGTCATCATGTGTCTTGGTCTTCCGGTCGCTCTGTGCTTATCACCAGCACACAAAGTTTGGCGAAGAGATGGCACACGGATCGTCACTGAGCGCGCCGCAACGTGGGGTGCTGAGTTCAAGGCTGTTGGCAAGCTGTTCGTTAGCCGCCGGATCTTGCTCTTGCTACCAGCTTTCTTCATTAGCTACTTCTACAACGGCTTCATGAGCACATGGTTGACAACATACTTCACGGTCCGAGCTCGCGCGTTCTCCTCGTTCTTCACCAACTTTGCCGGTATCTTCTCCTCGTTCATCATCGCCTTCCTACTCGACAATCAGAAGATTCACATCAAGACGCGTGGCCGCATTGCCTTCTGTTGCATTATCACCCTCTTGGTTGGTACATGGATCTGGGCTACAATCCTGCAAAAACAGAATTACGATGCATCAGAGTCTCCAGTATTTGATTGGTTCCAAGGCGGCTTTGGAAAGAGCTATGCGCTTGTTTTCTTCTGGCAATTCGGTGGTCAGGCTTTCCAGCAATTTCTCTATTGGTTGGTTGGCCAGTATGCGACGGACCTTTCTAACTTGAGCCATCTTACCGGTATTCTGAGAGGTGTGGAAGCGTTGGGTCAAACTGTTGCTTGGGCGTAAGTCTTCTTTTTCTTGAACAGCATTCACGCATCATCGGCTAACAATCGTAACAGTATGCAATCAGAAGGTGGTGCGAACCACTTCGTCAGCATTGGTATCAACTTCGGCATCACAGTGTTGTGCGTCTTCCCTACCTGGGTCGTATTGTCAGAACTGGAGGGGAGCCACGAAGTCCGTGTTACAGAGGAGATAGCAAAAGACAAGACTCTGAGCGATACAGCTTGATGTGTTGAGGCACTGAGCAGAAATATATTACTTATATCCTTCACGTCAATCGTACTAATACTTGTTATCTGTATACCACACTCGCCAACTCTTTCCGCTGTACGGAAAGATCGGCGACATTGACATTGAGATATTCAGGAGCGTGTCTCGGTTCTAGTTTGAACTGAAGTAGGAACTCAATAACTCCAAAGAGCTTCCGTGACCAGATATTTCAGGCAGTCCGCCCTAATTCGATTAGACAGCAAATCGATTCGAGTGTCTAAAACACATCAAGCCCAGCGCACGTACTTGTAGACGTCGTCTTGATAGTGAAGTCAATTTTTGTTCAGAAGACTTTGCGGTAATCGTTTCGTAGCTCTCGACATACAAAAGACAAGATCGGACTTGTTCCCATGTATGTCTTATGATCCAGATCGAAAGTCGCCCTACTTGGAGAATTGTGAGGACTATGTATGAGCAATCTAGATATCTGGGTCTTGATAGTCGGCGGTATTTGCAATATGGTATCCCACCTGCAAGGAGGAGTTCAGGGCATAGGATGGCCGTCCTCGGAGATCCGGAAACACTGTTTGTGAGATAACTGCGACCAGTTGCCGAAAATGACGTACTTAATGTTGAGCATATCGGTCAAAGGAGAGATTTGGAAGCCAGCGCTGGCTAAAGTCGTCGGTAGGCAATCTAACGCCGTCTCTGCGTCCCGGCCTGTGGTGTGAATACTATGTCTATCCTGATGCCTTGATTCGAAGAGTTACGCAATTGTTTTACCAAACTTCAAATGTGAAAAGCTGTATATATCTCTAGATACAAATTCCGAGAATGATCGAACTGTCATCGGTACTATGGACATCTCAGGGAGCATGTGTAGCCAATATAGATGACCAATCGCTTGGGCACACGAGACCGAAGACCAAGTAAACGCATGAGCTTTGCAGCGTCGTTGAGACGGGGAAGTGACTTGGACTCATACATCCAGTTATCCCGATAAATCGTCCTGTCTGAGCGAGGTGATTGATCAGCAGATGTTTCGGTGTTCCATGATCCAGTTGACTGATGAGTCAAACGCGCCGGGGAATGATTATCGAAACAACCTTAGTGGAAGGTGGCTTAGTTGCCACGAGTTGTTGGGTGAGGTTGAAGAACGTAAAAGGGACGCGTCGAACGCGTCGGCAAGTACACCCCGCCATTATCGGACGGCAAGTCCGACCGAGTTATGACATCTATGGTTCGGAGCTACCACCCCACCCCAACACTACTCCAACACTCCAACAAGACCTCCAACAGTACATTGTACATACTTGAGTGTAAAGATTCTTTGGTTGTATATCCTCGAAACTTCCCTCTTTCTTGCGCGACTACGGCAAACATGGCTTCACTGCTGAAAAAGTCCCTGAAGCTCGCGCTCATCCAACTCGCTTCGGGCGCTGATAAGACGGCGAACCTTACATCAGCACGCCAAAAGGTTCTCGATGCCTCAAAAGCCGGCGCAAAACTTGTAGTGCTTCCCGAATGCTTCAATTCGCCTTACGGAACAAAGTACTTTGACAAGTACGCCGAGACACTGCTCCCATCCCCGCCATCGGAATCGCAATCGCAGACATTCCACGCGCTAAGCAAGTTGGCAAAAGAGGCGGGTGTATATCTTGTAGGAGGAAGCATACCGGAGAGGGACAGCAAGGATGCGAAGAAGCTGTACAACACAAGTCTGACGTTTGCGCCCAGTGGAGAGCTGCTTGCAACTCACCGCAAGGTGCATCTGTTCGACATCGATATCCCAGGGAAGATCAAGTTCAAGGAGAGCGAAGTGCTATCGCCAGGGAACAAGATCACCTTGGTTGATCTACCAGAGTACGGAAAGATCGCGATAGCAATCTGCTACGACATACGGTTCCCCGAACTTGCGATGATTGCAGCAAGAAAGGGCGCGTTTCTACTATTGTACCCTGGCGCATTCAATCTCACAACTGGTGCATTGCATTGGGAGTTGTTGGCGAGGGCCCGGGCAACGGACAACCAGGTCTACGTTGGACTGTGTAGTCCAGCGAGAGATATGGAGGCCGAATACAATGCATGGGGACACAGCATGGTTGTCGATCCGAATGCGGCCGTACTAGAACAGCTTGATGAGAAGGAAGGTGTACTCATCCGCGAATTGGAGGCGGGAAAAATCGAGGAGATCAGGAAGGGAGTACCGTTGTATGGACAGAGGAGGTTTGATGTGTATCCTGACGTCAGCGAAGGTGGCCGGTTCAAAGAATAGCATGAGCAATGATATCAAATCCGAGTAGACACGGAAACGTGTGTTTCAGTCTGTGTCCCAATATGCCATTTGCGGATTTGTAAGGCTGGTGGTGCCAGATTAGAAAGTTTTGTGAGATTTGTTGATAGGAAAACGACTTTAGGGCGGTGTTGGGCTGAACAGGGCCCAAAGACGCGCACTGGTTGGGGGAGGTAGCACTGAAGCTAGCCGTATCAACGGGGGGCTTAAGGGCACCTTGCCTCCAGCAAATGGGCGGCGTTCTACATGCGACACGCCACATGCAGTTGCACAAGACGCTGCAAAGGAGATATGCACCGCGCAGTAGAGGCGGAATGCATTGCAAAGGTATGCACTGTCTCTAATATCACTGATTTGCAGCAGCAAACACTGCAACTATATTCAGGGTGTAGTTTCGATAGATGCATCCTGTTACAATTGAGCTTCTTCGTACCAGCAGCGCGTGTAAGAAATAGGCGATAGATTTGAATTTGGGGGGAGTGAATACCTGGTGCCCCCGAAAACGGGCTGGTGACCGCCCAAAATCAGGGCACGTTTGCTGTTTCCCGCTGTCACTTAAGGTAGCAATCCCCCCGACCCCCCGAAATTTCAAGCGCTCCTCCCCGTCCAAGCTGCCGCGCCCTCACTCCCCAAACACCCGCCCGTCATTCCGTCTTCAACCACTTCGCATACAACGTCAACCACCATGGCGCCCAAGAAAAAGGAAACGCCAGCAACTGGCCAGCTTCTGATCTCTGTCGCAGAGTTCAGGAAGACCCGCGACTCGGTACGTACCACAACTTGCTTCGTCTTGTCTGCAATAGCGACGCGCCTGCCTTCAGTTACCGCGTCGCGATGGCACCACGCTCAACACGGCGCCACCTTCACCTCGCCTCGTCTTTTCTTTTGTGTAATCTTGATCGCCTAATCTACGCGACTCCAAATTGGCGACATTTGCCTATGAGCGGCTTCCTGCGCTTCTGCCAGAGACGCGTCGTCAACCCTAGCTAGTCGCAATGGCGCCAGCGCAACCAAGATCGCGCAATCGCTCCAGCGCGAGCAAGACTGTAGCGCACAAAGACGAAGCAATTGCTTACAATCACAATCAGGTCATTTTCAATCTCCACGAACTCCAGAATGGCCTGGTCAATGTCCAGCACGGCATCACCAGTCTCTTGGAGAGCTACAAACAGCACTGCCACTCAGTCCTCGGCTACGAAGAGGGTGCGACAACACCCTACAACAACGATATCGCTACACTCGGCGCTGCCGCTTCTGCCGCCTCCGTCCTCGAAGCTGGCCAAAAAGCCGTCGAAGAAGTAACCCAGGGCCTCGGCGACAAGGCGGGCGACGCGAGCAAGAGCAAGAAGCGCAAACGTGAGAAGAAGGAGAAGGACCCCAATGCGCCCAAGAAGCCGCTCACCGCTGCCTTCTTGTACCACCAACATGCGCGTCCCATCGTCAAGGCCGATCTTGAGGCCGCGCTTCCTCCAGGTGGCCAGATCGAGAAGAACGCAGTCCAGATCGAGGTGAACAAGCGCTGGAACGAGCTCTCAGAGGAGGAGAAGGAGGTAAGCATTCCCCATATAGCTCGATACCGTCTTGTCACTAACACAATCGCAGCAATGGAAGGCGTCTTACCGCAATTCAATGGAGGAGTACAAGACCGCGTTAGCTGCATACGTCGCAAATAAGGGCATCAAGGACGCCGAGCTTATCGAAGAGGATGACGCTTCCGACGAGGCCGAGCCCGAAGTAGAGGCTGAAGTTGGCGCAGCCGATTCTGATGTATCCTCTGAAGACGAGGAGGAAGCACCAGCTGCCAAAGCACCCTCTCCACCTGCAAAAACTCCACGCAAGCGCCAGAAGACAACTCCAGCTGTCAATGGCAACTCAATCCCCGTCTCCATCGCTCCCGCTGCTACCGCTTCAACTCCAGTTCCACTGCCGACCTCCCGCACAGCGCCGCAAACGACAGCCCCTGCCTCCAATGCCGTCGCCGAGACACCTGCGAAGAAGGATAAGAAGAAGAAAGACAAAGCCGCACCACAGCCTATCGCCCCTGCTCCAGCCACCTCCCCCGACGAGCCCAGCCCCGAGGAGACTGGCGGCAAGAAGAAATCCAAGTCTGGCCGTAGCACGCGCAACAACGAGGTCGAGGGTGATAAGGAGAATGCAGCGCAGGAGAAGGAAAAGGCTGAGAAGGCCGAGAAAGCCGAAAAAGCTGGCAAGGAGAAGAAGCGCGATCGCAACAAGAGGAAGAGCGAGGTTGCTTCAACCTAGAAGGTAAAGAAGGCACGCAAGAAAAAGAGGCGCGACCACAGGAAGAGAAGGTCTGCCTCAACCCAGACGGGTTTCTTCCCGTCGTGATTCATCCACAGCATGCGCTTCCCTTCATGTTTTCTCTCATCACTTCAGCGAAGGAGATGTGAAGCGAGTTCGTCCCTGGCACGAGAATGGTGGCTAGACGCAATATTCTGTACCGTATGCTTTTCCCTGTCGCTAGGTTTTTTTTGGAAAGGCGAATGGTGTGAATAAGCGTACTGTACGACATTGTCTTCGGACGAGCATCTTCCTAGTATAGATATCAAGGAGATTTGCGAATAGCATGGTTTCTTTACATGGATGCTTGCCCCTCATATGTGACTATGTTTATATGATGATGATGATGATGATGATGATGATGGAGGTTAAAAGTAAACACTATCTTCTGCTGTATCAGTCGCAGAGGCCGAAGATTATCAATCCACTTCATGGCACACGTGTTTAGAAATACATGCAGATTAAGAATTCTTTAGTATCCAAGTGGTTTCGTCCCAAGAATCTTCTCCATGCCAGACCCAAGCTTCCAGTTTTACCGAACGTCAATGTGCAGATCCAATGACCAGTATGTCCAGACCTAGTCTCTATGCAATCCCGCTATGCAGTGCCCGTATCCTACCCAGCTCTAGAGGCTCTCTAAGCCTCTAGTGCATCAGCAAATACCTCATCTTCCTCACTGCTCTCCTCCATCTTATTCTCGAACCCCCTCCTAGCCACCGCGTCCTTTTTTGCATTCTTCCCCTCTCCCTCAACCGGCTTGCCAGCCGCAGCAGCAAGCACACCCTCAGCGCCAGCAATACCTTTCATCATCTCCGCACCGTAAGCAACACGCTTCTCCCTGACGTCCTTCAGGTACTCCAGTGTGAGTCTAGCACACTCTTCCTTGGCTTTCTTCTTGCCATATATGTTGCGGACTTCGCCGATGGGTCCTTCGTGGGGGCCTGCGCCGCGGAAGAAGCATGTCACAGTATGGAAGTTGGGATCTTCGGGATGAGAAGTGTATTGCCATTCTGGTGTCGGGAGAGCGAGTATGACTGCTAGACTGGCAACTTGTTGAGCGTAGCTCTTAGTACCAGGCGAGGCTGTTGATGTAGATGCTAGAGAAGGAACAAGGTCTGGTTCTGATATTGATACCATGTCGGGAATACTCGGTTGGGCTTTTTTCTTCTTGATACCGCCCACGAGAGTCACGTCCTCAGGCCATGTGCCAATGGACTTGAAGTACTCCACGGCACGACGGGCGGCGTCCCGACGCGCAGCTTTCTTGGAAGAAAAGAGGTTGTTGATGGAACCGAACTCCATGTCCAAGCCTTCAATGGTGAGGATGCAGGCAAAGCGCTGGCCGGATTGGTAGTCAGTATAGGTTGGCTGGGGTGAGTCGGTGGCGCGCTGAAATTCTGTCGGATATGTCAGTCAGACGCAACGCTCCAAGTAACCGGAGCCCTTGAAAAAGCCTGCCTTACAGTAGTACAAGGATGAAAGAGAGATTAACCTACCGAGAATCTGACCAACATAGTTCTCACCAGGCTCCTTCTCCTCCTTGACCTGCTGCACAGGCTGACTACCAGCACTCTTCTTCTTACTCTTCTCCGCCTTCTGGATCCTCCCCTCTTTCTCTAACCCCTCAAGTACTGTTAATGCCTTCTGGCTCATGGCTTCTTTAGCCTCCTGTTTGCTGTTGAATTTCTTATCTGCGCTCAGGCCTTGTAGCTCATCGGCATTGTCTAGACCAGGAAAGCTAACAGAGACAGTCCATCCAGTCTCACCGCTCCCTCCATACGTGAACAGCGGTTGCGGAGTGCCGAGCGCCTGATACTTTTCATGAAGAAGGATGGTATGCTTGGATGAACGCGCACCCACTGCCACGGGCTTTAGAGAAGCGACGTTCTCATTGTTCTTAGTCTTCTTCGATGGAGGACCAGCAGAAGCCGCATTTTTTGCTTCGCGGACGAGCACCTGAGCTTGGTGTGCATCTTTGTGCTGATTAATGAAGTCTTCGATCTTGAAAACGCCATCAAGCGGAGTACTATTACTCTTGATTTCATCTACGTGTGCCGACTCAAACGCGGGCGTTTGAGTTGGTGTATCGGCCTTCATCTTGCGCTTCTTAGCCTTGTCGTAGGAGCCTTGTTGATCGTGTACAGTATCAATGTTAAAGGGAGCGGAGACTGAACTTGTTGAGTTGCTGGCAGTCAGACTTGATGACAGCGGAGAAGACGAAGGAGGCACGATCAAGTGTCTCTTTAGATCCTCTCCTGGTGCGTACATGGCAAAGATGGACAGGGATGGGGCGAGCGATTGCTGTTGCAAAGCTTGGGGTGTGGAGCTTAACGGTGTTTGCCCCGCTCAATGCATGCATGCAGGCGTGACAGCGCGACAGCGCGTTTGTATATGTAACGCGCCGTGTCGCTTTAGCAGTAAGCTTTCGGGTGCGAATGGCATAGACAAGCATGCGGTGTAGAGATCTCGTTAGGTAACGACGTTATTGTTGGTTGAAGCAAAGGACCAGGCGTGCGGGCTGACGTCTGGGTTTGGAGATGGGCTCCGCTTGCCTGGCGGGTGATGCCGCCGCCGTTGGCAGTCCCCACCTACCACAAAGTCCTTACAGGCCGCCATGCTTGTCGTATGCATAGTCCCCAGGCTCACCGACGATCACAGCTTCTACGTGCATATGCCGCCTATTTTAGGTTTCTATGCAGGTCGATCGGCTGTGCAGCGCAAGGAACGCCCTAACGACCGTTGAAAGCCTAGCTGGCAGCCCTACGCCACTTCCGTTGTTAGTATACAGTCTTGAGTGACTCAAATTCTTCTGTAGGATGCATACGTCAGTAGTTCTAGCATGTTCCAAGTCCAGATAGTGTCAAAGAGCTTAGTAGCCTAAAGGGCGGTTTGAGTCAGTGGGCACGAGCGTATCGCGATCAATGTGTCGAGATGTGCAGTACCAAATGAGCGTGTGTCATTACATTATCGTTAACCTCTAGTCTCTTGAACGATGTCTAATCATGGTCTTCGTATTACAAAAATGGCCAGCATACAGTCATACCATCATAAGCAGCAACCAGTCGGCCACTCCCATCTAATAGCCTCTATCCCTTTGATTCTTCTCAATCAGATCTGGCACAACAAACTCGGAAATATGGGCTTGCTCTTTCTGTTGATTCATCCAACTGCTAGTCCTCTCCTCAAATGATCTCTGCAGTCCTTGCGAGTCCCATAGGCTATGATCCGCGTGAGCGTGCACACCATGAAGACCAGTTGCCACCGACTCCTCTCTTTGATTGATTCGTTGATAAACATCGTGGCCATGTAAGTTTTCATGGTCTTGTGCTGGCTTTGTATACTCGCAGGGGTCAATGTAGGGACCATACTGCTCAGTTGTATGCTCGAGATGCGATATGAGGTGTAGGTGTTGCCAGTTAGGTTTGATGGAAAAGCAAGCTAGATCGGTAGGAGTCTGCAGGTCATTTGCGTTCACAGGGACTAACTGGCCATGTTCGCCTATAGCAAGTCCCATAGCCGCAAACTCATCGTTTTCTAAGCCAGCAAGTGCATGCAAACCTTCGAGTCCAGCGCCCTGGCTTAGAAAGCTTCCATAAGCCGATATGTTTATAGCAGGCTCAAAGACATCGTTGGTAGTCATGTGACCATCGCTGAAGTCGAAGTCGCTGTCGTGCGCGCTCGACGACAACGTAGCTTGATTGCGTGGCAGTGCGAAACTTTGCTGTGAGAAGCCTGTTGTAGTGGTAGCCGCAGAGCCCTCTAGACGGTCTAAATCTGATTGCATGGATCCAAGTATATCGATAGAAAGTGGCGGTGGATGACGTTCATGATGAGACTCAATCTCATGTGAGTGATTCGATGAATGTGTTTGTACCAAGTCCGCTCGTAGCTGTGGAGTTTGGTAATATGGCATGACGTTCGCAGGAGTGGATATCGGCACATCCGTGACTTGCCCATGCTCACCCTCCACATCTCCCAGATCTTCATGGTAGTCTTCAGCCTCATCGCACCATCTCGCTTCTGCAGCTGACCGATTCTTAACGAAATTGAAAGGACGCCACTTCATGCTGTCAGCTTCCGCTGAGTTCCTCGTCCGCTGAAATCTCCAAAGGACGGTGCAGAGACATTGAGCCTCGTTGGTACCAGGTATGATACCGTATATATCCTGTACTGCTGTGAGACGTGGGTCTTGGACACGTCTGTCATCTCTGTAGCTCATATTGCCACACCGTTTCATCCATGTCAACCAAAAGGCAGCGTCGAACTTGACACGCAAAACGCCTTTGGATCCATAAGAATCTGGCCGGTACTCACATGACGTGCGATGTTCTTTTCCGTCATGAGTCATGCTGTCAAGTTCCGAATCGACAAAATCTTGTCCGTCGTCGTAGAATCGCGTCATGCATTCCATATATTCATATCTGGAAAGATCAAGATGCGAGTAGAGATCGAATGCGATGGTCAGGTCAGCCTCTAGCCGTACTTCTGCCATCAGCTTGATGGGTGCGGTGCAGACCAAAACGTTGCGACCGTTCCTCATCCAGTCATCCGTTTCGGATCGCAGGAAGCCAAATTCAGGGTATTGGTGATGCCAGGAGGCAAGATCTGCGATATCCCATTCATCGAGCTTGCTGTTCGAGTGCGCTTCGATCGAACAGTGCGCAGGCTGGTCATCACCGTCAACGACCAGGCTAAGGTCTGTGAGTGTGAAGAGCGATGATAGCGAGCGAATTTCAGGGCCGGAACCCAAGGCGAGGTCCTGGTGTGGGTCGACGAGATACGGCCACACGTGCGGTGAGGCCATGTTGTACTCATATTTGGTAACAGAATCAGTGCGCTGCGCATGTTGGCGGCCACGCATATGTGACGAATGACATGTAAGAATCGGTGTGCTCGCGCATCGGCGCTTCGTTACGTCCTCTGGTGTGGCCATATAGAGAAGGACTATGGTGCTGGTTAGTCTCGTTCCGGTAGGCCCTGGCGCAACCCTCCTGATGACACTAAGAATAGCAACGGCAAAGCCACCGCCACTTCTTTCTAGAAGGACTTTGGAAGATAGGAACTTTCCGAAGGCCTGATGTTTGGTCGATGTATGCAGGGCATCCAATGGAACATTGGGAGCCACATGTGAGAAGACTCATGTCGATTGGTATAATGTACGAAACGGGGACTCACCAGCAGGAACAGCTCTGAGCTTTTGCTTGAGCACCTGGAGGTGACTGGAAATCTGTTTACGGTCGCGTCTGATACCTGTATCCCTGTGGATGGAATCTTGGATCAGCTCGTTTCGCCCTCGCTGTGTGCCCTCGAGCATGTATTTCTTTCGACCCATTGGTGGCCATCTTACGAGTGCTGTAGTATGCTAGTCAGCCCTTTGATACGAGTGTCGAAACAAGGCTCGAATAGAACAATTAGAGGACAACGATCGTTATAAGCAATACAGCACCCCCACGTTAGAACGAGATACAGTAAAAGTGTCATCTTACCTGTCCAGAAGGCATGCTCTATGAAATCGGGCCAGACTGTCTTATCCTTCTCTTGCTGAAGACCCTCCGCTTTTCTCCTTTCCTGCTCCTTCCTCTCCGCTGCATCTCTTGCAATAACTTCAGCCGGTGTAAGAGCGGGCTGCTTCTCTCGATAGGCCTGGTATTTTTCCGATCGTTGAAGTAATTTGTACAGTCGACCAAGTTCACATCTGATCTGCTTCTCCGACCTTTCGACTACAAAGCCCGCAAGCCCAATGTGTTGTGCGTGTACATTGCCAGTGTAGTAGGTTCCTGTAGTGACGCACTGCTGCGCGTAAGCGTTCTCGGACGGACTCAGACTGCCTCGTTGCCGTTGTGGTGGAGCCGTGACGTTGTGACTTTTGTAAGATCGCTCAGCGCGATGCTTTTGAAGGACGCCTTGGTGCTGGGATGGGCCCTCGACCGGATTGCCTTCCAAGAGGGGAAGATGCGCCGACGACCCGCATAAGGGTTGAGGTTTGACTTGCATGGTGGGCTATGGCATCTAACAAAAACGTACACGAAGAGAATGGTAAGAGTAAGAATAGAGGCTGACGCAGAACACAACGAATGTTAAGCAACTGGAGCAATGAGTGCGGTGAACGATGACGAGAATGCAACTGAGTATGTGACGAAGTATGCAGATGGTTACATTGACATAAAGTATGGTCCAGATGACCAGCCCTAGGCAGGAGGACTACATGATAGGCAAGTAGGCCATAGCACCCACCGTAGGGTGCGATACGATATCCGCTAGCCTGAAACTGATAGAGGGGTCAGTCATCGAGGTGGCATGGCCAGTACCATGGGATTAAAATTAACGTGCTTTGTGCCTTCATCATGGCCGCAAAAGACGTGATGTTTCGACTGTTATCCGTATCATCATATCTGTTGTGACTTCTTCGTCTACTGAAATGGTAAATGTAGCGTCGTTAGCAGAGGGATCAAAGGCATGGAGCCGACTGCCATCTACTCAACAGTCATCTGATTGGTTGTGTCCAAGTAGAACCCTCACGGATTGCTCAGAACAAGAATTGATGTCAGTGGCCGCAAACAACAAAGTACGTCAAGTCTGCATGATCGACAAACGTCTCGTTCGTGGCTGTCTTACTCCCTTTGGAGTAGTCTGAAACGCCGTGTGGTGACCACGTCCATTCATTCACTCCGCTGGCGGTATACCCTGCCGAGGCTTAGAATGCGGTGTTCTAGATATAGCGTCGTGCAGATGGTCAAAGCCCTCTACTACTTTCAGCGGACCGTGGCGAAGGGCGGCCTGGCTCGTGTAGTCGGGGAGCAAGGGATGGCGTCAAGCCTGACTGTGTCGCGCGCGCGACTCCTACCAGAATACATTCGCGCTCAGTCGTCAAGATCATCAGTGCCTGCAACGTTAAATTTCTTGCGACCACCTTCTGTAAGGCGTTGCAAGGCGACCTTGTTGGCCTGTGCTCCCACCTTCTGTTGCATCTTCTCCAGTTCCTTCTCGGGATCATCGGATTCGGTCTCAGCAAATGCAAGGACCAACCGGCGACCGAGCAAGTGAGTGTTCTTCAATGCGTTCATAGCGTTGACGGCGTCGCGTTTTGTGGTAAACTCTGCGAAACCAAAACCACGCGAAGACGCATCGAATTTCTTGGGCACTCTGACAGACCGAAGCTGGCCGTAAGGGGTAAACAGAGCGCGAACGTCCTTTTTCTGTAGCCAATATTAGCAATCGCTTTGTCACTATAATAAAGGGATCTTACGCTGGCTTCGAAGGGCAAGTTCTTGATGATAATCTTCGTGCTTGCCGCCTTCTTTGCGGCATCCTCGTTGCGACGTTCTTCAGCAGCATCTGCGCCCTTGTGAGAAGCTTTTATCTGCAGTTTATGTCCTTCAAGATCATGTCCATCCATAGCTCTTAACGCTGCAGTGGCAGTTTCGGGGCTATTGAACTCAACGAAGCCGAAGCCCATGGACAGCACGCCTCGTTTGGGATCGATCTTCGTCTTGACCTTGGCGCTACGGAAGCCGGATAGAGGTTTGAATGCCTCCGTGAGACGCTCGGTCGTCGTGGAGAAGTTCAAGTTTCGCACATACAAGGTAGCAGTGTTCGTTGCCTCGGGCTCTGGAGCATCAACAAGCAGATCAGTTGCAGAAAGCTTCGCGCCAGGCTGCGTAGACTGTACAGGTTGTGCAGTAGGTGTTGTTTGCACAAAGTTGGTTGCCACACCTTCCTTGAACAGATCCTTGGGAGCCTTTTCGAGATAGAGAATCGAGTCTTTCATCTTCCGATAAGACAACGACATGAATGCAGTCTTCGCTTGCGCAACATTGGAAAACTCAACAATTGCTGTCATACCGGTGGGTGGCATCAGAAACTTTGTTACGGTGCCATGTTCCTCGAACATCTTGCGAAGCTCATCGGCCGTTACACCATGAGGTATGTTCTTGACAAGGATAGCAAGATCACCCTTGGCGCTGCGCTGGAAGGCCTCCAAGTCAACGCCGTGTTGCGCAAAGTATGATTTTGTCTCTTGAATGATGTGAGTCTCAGCATGAGCCTGCTTAACTGCTGCATCTGCTGACGTAGGGTCGAGCAACTCAGCTTTGCTGATACCCATACGACTTGCGATGGTAGACATAACCGCATCAGCGTTCAGGTAGAGTGAGTTCCAGTTGAAAGTAGCCTTGACAGCATTTTGCTTTCTTCTGATCTCCTTCTGCTTCTTCAGAGGCAACTTAGAGATCTCATAGTCGTCGAGCTTTGTGTCTTTCTTTGCCTTTGCTGAGATGATGTGGAGAAGACGTCCCTGGAAAATGGTATTATCGTTGTCGAGGTATGCTTCAACTGCTTCATTGGGGTTTTGGAATTGTACAAAGGCAAAGCCTTTGCCCTTTCCATCGGCCTTCTTTAGCGGCACATGCACCTGCAGCAGTCAGTAACTGTTCGCATCAACATGTACGTAAGTGCACTCGTGGTGTTTGCCGCTATCAGATAAGAAAGACATCTACTAAAATACTTTCCAAGGTAACCTCAAGTGCCGAAGCATCAGTTGTCCCTATCTTGATGTTCATCATTGCATGGGCGGGTAGTAAAAGAGATGGATCGTTACTTACTTCCTCGAGAGCTCCATGTTTGGAGAACTGTTCCTTGATTTCGTCTTCTGTCACCTCGTAATGCAGGTTTCTGAGATACAGTCGACCAGTTTCACGAATCTTGTCTTCCTCGTCGGGCGCAGCAGCATTGTCGGGCTGCTCTTCCGCTTGAGGTTGTAGCTCCGGCTGCGCCTCAACAACGCCCGGGGAGGACGCAGCGGTTACATGAGTCTGCGGGGCTGTTTCCTGTGGCACAGTTGCGACAGTCGCATTCGATGGTGCTTCATCGTCTTCGACTAGCTCAAGAACCCTGTTTGTTCTTGATCGCAACCAGTCCGCGTCAGACACAGGTCCTTGTTCGACAGCTGGCGCTCCTTGGACGTCTTCCATCGCGTCGCCTCCATCTGCCACTTCTACTTGGAGCTCTGTTGCGCTCGCCTCGGCGGCTGTGGGCTGTGGGTTCGCAGCAACGGCCGCAGGCTCTTCTGCAATCTTTGGCTTTTTCGAAATGACTTGATACTCGTCATCGCTCTCGTCTTCTGGCACAGCAACCTCTGGTACAGCCTCATCGGCGGGAGCAACAGATGTGTCATTGAGCTGGGTATCACCATTGGCCCAGATGCTAGTCTTGGATGGCGGCTGATAGACCTCGAGGAACTCCTTCAGCTTCGGGTCCTGTTCGGCTTCTTCTCGCTTTCGCTTGAGATCGTTTTCTTGCCGTTGCGGTCGGTACTCGTCGCTTGTCGGAGCGCTCTTCTCAAGTTTCTGCTGCCGCCGGGACTTTGGTAGTTCCTTGTCGGCGATCTGCGCATGTTAGCCCCGCTTGTCGCCATCGTGATCGCAAAGTACATACAGGCCGTGCAATTTCGGCATAGATCTTGGTGAGCTTGATGAAGGTCTTGTTGAAATACTTGACCGCCTTTGCAGCATCTTCGGGCGTCTTGTAGCCAACATAGCCTATCCTTCGGTGCGGAAAGTACTTTACGTCAGTGACGGGTAGCTTCAAGCTTCCGAAGTGCCTCCTCACGTCGTCTTCGCTGAACTTGGGAGGTAAGCCACGAACGAAGATACGTGACGACTCCATGCTGGGTGAGTTGTGGTGTAGTGCATGAAGTGACGGATGTCAAGGTCGCGTTTAGAGAAAAAAAGTCGTACGCACGGACTCATCTCCGGTTTAGCGCGCATTAGTCTCGTCGGCCGGGGCCCGAGCGCTGACCGCCGCGCGAGCGCCTGCTCAAACATCATGACAAAGGCATAGCCTCACTCGACCACACGCCTTATAAGACCTCACCTACTTCTAAGAGAACAACAGTTGAATCACTCAAACGCGCCCTCACTTCCAAACCGACACCATGGCTAGCGACAAGTCAGATGCCCACAAGCAGGATGGTAAGACCCTTTGTTCATGCCGGTACTTCTGCCAAAGCACAAGCTAATGCTATATGCAGCTCAAATCAAGTCCGCCGACATGGTACGGGACAATCAGATTGCTTCTTCCGATACCATCCTAACATGTCTCACAGAGTGAGGAAATGCAACAAGAGGCTATTGAAGTCGGTAAGTCATCCCATTCTCAAGTGCGGCTGACAGGAACGCTGACATCTCGTAGCACAGTCGGCTATGGAGCAGTTCACTATCGAGAAGGTGGGTCTCCGACATCCACTCGGTTCGAGACCTTACTGAGACCCGGTTAACCATGGATGTGTAGGACATTGCCCAGTATATCAAGAAGGAGGTAAAGACAGCTCTGTGTAACATCCGAAGCGCGCGCTAACACTTCCGCAGTTCGACAGCCGAAAGGGTGCCACATGGCACTGCATCGTAGGTCGCAACTTTGGAAGCTTTGTCACACATGGTAAGTAACTCTGCTTCACCAGAAACCTTTGAGTAGCGGCATCTAATTGATGCTCAGAGACGAAACACTTCATCTACTTTTACCTCGGTCACTGTGCCATCCTACTTTTCAAGACTCAGTAGACGAACCCGACTGGATCAAGGCGCCCTCATCCTCTGAGAATCTCGTCCCTCTTCACCATCGAAGCCCTTCGTTCTGGGCCCAATTTCAGTCTGGTCTCAAACTGGAGGATGTTGCTTTGTTCTTACAGTGTAGACAACATCCTCTCAATGGGGTTCACGGGTTCTGCGATTCAGCGGCGTTGAACGGCAAAGGCATGATCTTGAGCTTGTAACATCTTACTCCTAACGACTGTCACGAGTCTCTTTTCCACTAAAGTGGCTTTGGAGGCTACCGCTTGATACCATAATGAAGCGTCCATGCTTACTTTTGTTCCATCTCCCATGGTGTCCACGGTGCCTTTATAATTGTGACCAAGTGACTGTCGTCTGCTGCATCCAAACTGATTCTACGAGAACATACACACTCGTAATCTCCCTTCATCCAAAGCACCGCGGAAACTGCGGAAACTGACAAGCTCGTGATACGTATGTGAGTATGTAATAGTGCTGCGGGCTTAGCCGCTAGCCCCATGGAGCCCCATGCCCTGGAGCCAAGTGTGGCTGAGACGCAACATGGATGACGCAGCTTCCTCGGCGCCAATACTCTCTCTACCAGAAACATCGAAGCAG